>MDTB01136416.1_pt1 | contig 15972 bp, 15 predicted proteins | sample 811161 | NCBI WGS metagenome assembly MDTB01 (sample SAMN05326650, study PRJNA326480) | marine metagenome | isolation source: seawater | place: Mediterranean Sea | collected 2009 | reverse complement strand
TTTCGCCCATAATTAATATAGAGAACTCAAAATTATCCATACCATAATTATCTATATCGCTTTGAAGTGTTTTTGATGAGCCTGTATAATTGGTCCAGTCAGACTCTTTACGAATTACCTTTCGTCGCTTCTTACCCTTAACTTTAACTCGACGTGTTGTACCAAAGTACTTTCTACCAATATACTTTTTATTAGTACTTTTATTTTTAATTAAGTAAACAAACCCAAAGTATTCGGAAGGGACTTCTTCTAATATTTTACCTTTATATAACCAATGACTCATATTAAATATCAAATTGCACATCTATAGATATATCAAAGTCTTTAGGACTTTTTATCGGTTGTGCTAGCTTTCCTATTGCTAATAATTCATTATTACTATTGTATAACCCTATTACTGTAATATAAGGTGTAAAATCTGAACTGGTTACAAATCCTCGGGGATATGGATTAGTTATAGAGTATGTTTGTCTTGCTGTTGCATTGAGTGTCATATTATACTCACCATCTTCTATTGTACATCTAAATTTATGTGTTTCAACATCTTGGCTTCCTTTGAACGTTAAAGTATAGTCATCCCCTTCTAACCCATTACGTGTATCTGATATTACAGCGAAGCCATTATTATAGAAAACATTACCAACAATATGAGAAGTACTATATTTATATAAAGTATTAATTTGATTAGTTGTGAGTGCTTGATCATATATAACAAATTCATCAACAGAGCCTGAAAACGGTCTTATAATACGTTCATTTATATATTGTTGTGTATCTGTATTTGATAATGCACGCTCCATGAACCCACTTTTATTACCACCCAAACTTACATTACTACTATTTACATTTTCGTCGGTAATAGGATCAACAGCTGTTACCAAAGATCCTGTTGTATTAAGTCCTGTAATTGTACCAGATGAATCTGATCCTGAACCAACATATAATTGAATATTGTTGCCAGTTTTTTGAAACACTATATGAACATTATTATGAGAATTATACGTACCGGAAGATAATATTTCTGAAATATTGCTATCCTTACCGCGTAGTGCTATTATTTTACCTGAACCACTGCTATGATTACTATTAGTAATACCTATTTCCCACGGAATAATATTTTCATTAAAACGAGTAGATGCAATAACATTATGTGTTATATCTTGTAACAGTCGCTTACCAGATTCATTAAAAACACCTATAAAAGATTTATCTACCTTTTGAGATGATGGTATTTTTACCCAAGTGTGAATAGCGAAATCAGAATTCCATCTATCGGTTGTACTGTCAATAACTTCTAGATAACAATTAGATTCAGATGCAAAAGAACTTGTTCCTGTAAATGCTAGAGACCTTCCATTAGTTCTACGTCCAGAATCAATGTATGTATTTCTTGAGAATATTCTAGTAAGGCGAGAATTGGCTTGTTCAATTTGTACACCATCATCGTTAATTACAGTACCTTTAGCACTGTCAACATTAGAATCAAAGTTAATATGTAACAAGGTATCTTTAGGTGCTGGTGGCCAGTTATCTCCATTACTGTAATTAACAGTACAATATAGATTACCATATCCATCATCTTTATATGTTTTACTTGAACCTTGTATAGTTAAAGAACCGGGCTTTAGTTTATCGCCAAATATATTAACAGGTATTGACCAAATTTCTACATTTTCTTTAAGACACCTATATTGTTCATTTAGAAATTGATTATCACCAGACTTATGATAATTTTTTGGATCAGCATAATAAATATGCTTTATAGAGTCAAACGAAGAACTACCATATGAACCAGAATACACAGCAACACCATAGTCAGGAGCTGTTTCATCTGTTATAGTCCACGACTTATGTGCGGTGTACTTTTTTACAGTTGATTGCTTTGAATCAATATTCTTAAAAGTAAACCTAGACATTTACACTCCTAATAATCTAATTTAACACGTATAGTAGCTTCTCTTTCATAATTTTTTAGTAATGGTTTACTTAATTTAGCAACAGCACATAATTCATTTTGTTGATTATATAATCCTACTGTTGTTATATAGACATTAGGATCACCTATCATAGATGTATGTTTTAACTGCCCTGATGATCCAGTAACTCTGAATGTCGGGTTAGTTGAAAAATTAGTTCGTCCGTTTTTTGCTCTTATAAAAAAGTGTGTAGATGATATATCTTCTTCAGCACGAGCAGTAAAGTTAGCACCATCTTTAATAGCAGTAAATGATGCGCTAATTGCACCATCGTTAGCATTAGCAGATAATGTAGACATAAATCCATTTCCTACTACACCAGTACCACCAAGTAGTTTATCACCGTGAAGTGCAAGAATACCAAGTTCAGGATAAACTTTACCTAAGTATACTCTCGCTGATCCAGATATAAATGGTGTTGTACCTGAACCACTTATTATATTATAGTATGTGTGACCGTTCTCTGTACCAGCTGGTGTGTCGTTACTATCATCAATTAAGTGAAATCGTTGTACTGTTGATTTACCAAGATCTAACTGCCAATTACCAACATTAAATTTTTGTTTAAATCGTGATCTATTTAATGTTATAAATATCATACGATCAGATGTTGTATTATCTTCGAAAGAAAACTTAGAAGAAGGAGAAGGATTATCTAGTAATAAGTTTCTAAATTGACTATAAACAGCACGTGATGGGGACATACCTACAGTAGCACCTGTTTCTCTTACAGAACCAGAACCAGCATAATGTCCAAAAGCTACATTGAATTGTACCTCTGTAGTATTATCTGAAAGAGCTTTGTGATATACATCCCAATAATACTTTGCTTTAGCATCAGTACCTGCACCGTTTGAGCCTGAGAAAAAATCAGTTATCTGACCATCGTTTCCAGAAAATAGCCCTGTAGTTATCCCACGAGCAACATTACCAGCTACTACATCTTCTGTAAGATCAAAGTTTTCAAAAACTTCTGTTACTTGACTAGGAGCTGGACCGGTTTGTGTAACCTGTTCTTGATATGCCATCGGTTCATCTACGCTTGATTGTCTTAATACTCCACCTGAGCTTGCATTACCGCCACCGCCACCAGCTTGTCGTCTTACATTATTAGGTCTATTAATAGCCATTTATATCTCCTATTGTATTATTTGTCCTGAAGTTAATACTGTATCAGCGTTAACCGTAATCGGTATAGATATAGTACCACCTGTTTCATTACCTGTAATAGTTATTGTTGTTGATGTCGTAGTAGTTATAGCACGAGCAGTTATAGTTACTGATAATGCTGTAATTGTATGAGATGATGCATTACCATCAGGTGTATGAGTTGTATTAGTAATATTACTGTTAGCAGGTAATGCGTTAGCACCTAAAGATACAATATCTGCATTTCCTACTGTAAATGTATAACCTAATTGTTGGTTACCATTTGATATATTTGATGTTTGTGGAGTTAATACAGTTGATGCACCTGGTAATGATAATACAACACTACTCTCAGCTACTGTAACAACAGGTAACACTTGAGTGTTTTTTGGTAGTGTTATTAATTTATACTTTAAAGTTTGTGGATCGTTTGTAAACCCTTCTAACATAGGTAAAGCTTCTATAGCCTCACCATAATAATTTGAACCATTATCATGACCAGGGTCCCATAAATTATAATCTATTTCATCATCACCTAATGCAAATTTTGTTATTTGTAAATTGCCAGTAGCTAGTAGCTCTCTACCTCTTTTAGTAAGAACTGCATCAACTGTTATTGAACTGTTATCTAAATATCCCATGTATTACTCCATTTTTATTGTATATATTATAAATATACATAATTTTAATTTAACGTATTATTATATCCGTATTTGGTGCAATAGTATTATTACCTTGTATAGGAGTTGTTTCTGTTGTTACCAAAATATTAGGATTAGTTAATATAAATTCTACTGCTGGTTTACCATCTATTGTCTCTGGTGATGGTTCATTAAAGTCAGGAGATGATAGACGACAACCATCATGTATTAAGTTGCTAAATGCGGTAGAGTCATTATATATTGGTTGAGTACCATCAAACCTAGCTATATGCTGAACACCAGATTCTGTATAGCCTCCATAGGAATATTCCATTCCGTCTATAAATCTATTGTGTGATGGATTACCAGGTCTTGCACCAATATTTATAGAGCTGGTTGTAAATGATATCATCGTATCAGATAATGAAGGACATATACTTAAACTACTTGTATAATGAATATTATCAAAACTCATAGAAGCTCTACTACCTACTTTAACACGTTCTAAAATACTTGGTCTAATAATTAACCCAACTGTTGCATCAGCACGAGCAGGCAACATATCTTCTATTTGTTTAAAAACTCCTGTATTAAAGAAAGATAGAAGTCTAATAAACGCCCAAATATTATACTTATCATCAAATTTTTTAAAATATAAATTACGTATATTAGTTAATGATTTATATGAATTAGAATATTGGTCTCTAGGATCACCTATATAATCATCTAATCGTAACCCACCAAATTGCATTGCAATATCAATATCAATTTGATCTTGAGGAGATAAAGCTATAGAAACTTCATCATTATCTATTGCGTTCGCATTGTAAGAAGATGTTTCATAGCTGATATCATGACTTAATTTATTATCAGTTAACGAGTTATTTTCTATCCGTATTTTTTTATCATGAGGCCTAGAGCCAACAGGATTTGGAACATTCACATAATATACTTCAGATTTTCCTTGATAGTTATTACTATCGGGCCATGAAACATAAGATGGGGTTAATGTTTGTGCTCCTACAAACGGTGTATTATTATTTATATTAGGTGCTCTATTTGGCGTCGTTGTTGTTGATGAATGATTATAAGAGATTCCATCTGTACCTAACGGTATCCTCATTAATAAATCATTATAAGCCATCTCTACTGAATCACCGAGAATAGATGTCGGTGCTAATGTATGTTGGAAAAATGCATTATCACCTATATGCTCAGCCCACATTCTAATTTCTTGCATAGATCCACTAAAAGGAAAAATGCCGAAGCCATTAGAATAACCACCACCCCACTTTACAGTTCCTGAAGTCCTCCATGCACTATTTACATTAGCATTTGATGTACCAGATTTAGAACCACTAAATGTTAATTCATCAGAGTGGTCTGCAATTTTTGAGTAACGCAATTTAAAAGTATTTGTTGATTGTGCACTTGTAGGGTGTTCTGTTGCACCAAAAGATACATTCCACCAATCATTATCATAAAACGGTAAATATTCTGAAGTTAGTTCAACTTCATTACTACTATCGTAAGTAACTTTAAATACTAACCTACCATAATTATAATATAATGAATCAGCAGCTGCAGAACTCGAATGTTCTAATATTAACAGCCAGTTAGGGCTGCCGTCAGAATTGTTAGTCATAGATGATGCTAGGTGCATTTTCTTCTTATGACTAACATCAAAACGCATTTCATACATAGATGGATAGCGATTAGCAGAACCTGTTGATGTTAAACTTAATGTTGTTTTATCAAAATCTATTGATCTATGTTCCGTTTTAATATATGATGTGCTTGCTGAACCAGAGAAGTCTAGAGCATAATTAAATTTTTCTATCTCTCGACGTATATCTAATTGTTCCTCTAAAACTGGTCCACCAAACTCTTGTACTTGTAATATAGTTGATGGTATTCCATAGGTACTTAACAATGCTTTAATACCTCTTGCTGTACCTTTAGTTTTTAAGAAATAAGGAATATTATTTAGTATACGTTTCCAAACCTGCTTTTCAATATCACCATGAGAGTATGATTGTTCAACAACAAAACTACTACCTGAGTTATATTGTCCTTGATCATTAGTACCAAGAGCATATTCCCACAATTTACTGCTATCAAATCCTGGTTGTAAGTTCCAACCAAAACTACTTGCTACTTCATATACTAAATCTTTACTCAATCCTTCAAATACAGATTCTTCAACATCAGTTCTTGTAGTCATATTATCTATATAGTTATATAATAAATCAAAATGTTGACCTACCATATCTACAAACAATACATAACTATTACTATTATCATCTTCCAAGATATGGAGAGGCACAGAGTTTCTTAACATATTAATATTAGTTTCATCATAAAGTGAAGCAGATATTAATTGACTATTATACCAACTTATAGCGTCTGAACCGGTTGAATGATCAAGTATATAAGGTTTACTATTATTAGTTTTAGGCCATGTAGCGGAAGGAAAATACCCATATGTTGTATCTTCTGTAGAGTGTGAGTTAAAGTATAAATAATTTTCATAATTATCGAACCCAGAAATAATATTTTCTCTCTTTGTATCATAAGTTGCTTTATTAGCAGCAAATTCCGAAGATGCAGTGGCAGATGAACTAGCCGTACCTACCCATTGAGAGGAGACAAAATTAGATTGTGATGAATAATATTCTATTAACTCTACTTTATATTTAAAGTTTTTTAATCTTTCAGCAGCAGAAGAAAAGTGAACAAAATTTTCATATTTTCTATAATCAATATTTAATTCAGCATCTCGTGAACCTGATAATATATTATTTACAACATTTTGTGAAGTTTGGAGGTTACTTCCTAATAAACTATTCCAAGTTTCTTGAACAGTACTTTTTGCTGGTTTATTTTTTACATTTATAGCTTTAAAATTAGGTCCACGGAGCTCATTAAATTGTGATGAAATAACAGATTCTAAATCAACACTTACAGGAATAATATAAGGTGTTATTAATTCTCTAATAGCTTGTAGTCTTGAGCCTATTCTTATAACGGTTGAGATTGGTTCAATACTTCTAAATATAGTTTGAAAATCTACATTACCATTATTATCTTCATACTCAAGACTAGTCCAGTTTGTAGATGTAATAGTTATATTATTACCTACATCCTTTAAAATAATAGGATAAATAGTATCAGCTTGACTTCCTTGTCTATTTAACTCTGATATAGCTTGAAATGTTGAATCATATTTTGGTAGTGATGCTTTACTACGAATTTCATATCTAGTATCTGATATCTCTTCAATTTGTAATTTACCAATATCAAGCTGATCTGCATTGGAATATATTAAATTTTCATATACACAGATTTTAATATCATAAATACCGTTACCTAACGCTAGACGTTGTGTAATAACTTCTAGTACATCTACATTAATATTTGTGTTTGAAAAAGTAAAAACACTATCAGTTATAGGTAAGGTTGTGTAACCAATCCTTTCAGTATTTGTGTACGCTTCTACTAATACATAAATGTTAGGTGATGATGTATCAATGTTTATGTTTTCAATAGAAAACTCTAGAGACTCTCTCAGTTCATCAGCATAATTAAGTGCTTTGTTTGTCATACCTGAGAATGATGTGGTTGTATCTCCGGTGTCGGATGCTGCAGAATCTATATATTGATTATCGGTCATGATCTGTCTTACCTACATTTATTGTACCTAAATCTATTTCATCTGTAATAGAAGAATTTAGATCTATGTTAGTTTCATATTTTTTATAAAATTTTCTTCTATATTTACCCCATGATCTATAATCGAACTCACATCTTATTTCTAATGAGAGAGGTCCAGGGGGATATAAAATATAAAAAGTTCTATTAGCAACATCTTTTTCTACATCGTACGCCGATAAGTTTCTACCTTCATTTGGATAAGGAAATTTAGTTGAATCATATATTTGTACTACTTGACCATCAACCCTGAAAGGATTTTTCCAATCTTTAAATTTACCTTTTTTATTTTCACCATTAAATACATTACTGTAATGTACTTGAAATTTTATCCATCTAGGTGTATATCTAATATCAGGACCAAACACAGCTTTTTTCTCAATAGGATCATATGTATAAGAACCTTCATATAGAGAACTAAACCCTTGCTCTTCTCCATCTTCTTCTGAATTAATAATCTCATAATAAGTCGTCATAGTTTTTACACCTGCATCATTATGTAACTCAACTGTTAATGCTTTTCTCCCTTCTGTAGGTTCAACATTATACATCTGTAAGTAAATACCACTACTTACTTCCTCTCCATCTATTTTCCATATTATTTTATCCACTAATACATCTTCACCTGTTACAGAGTCTACATAGCTTATAGGATTGGAAATATAAAATAATGGTCCATCACCAGTATAAAATTTATAAACAGGATTCAAAGCATATCTAGCAGGATATTCATGAGCGTATCTTGGTACCCAATCACCACCTATATCAATTTCAGGGTCTGTTGATCCGCCATACTCAATAATTTTACTCCAGTTAGCAGCACGTAGTTGACCGGATATAGGAGGCTCTGAAGGTTGGTCAGGTGGTTTAGGAATTAATTCATATATAGTATCATCAACTGTTTCGTTAAATTCACTTAGTTCTATAAGTAGATTTTGACTAGGCCTAGATACTATATTTTTAGAACCAGAAGCGTCAGATATTACAACTCTATTATTTATAATATCAACATTTCCCCAATCGTTATTTGAATAATTCTCTTCCATTACCTTGTTACTTTAAACATTTGAGTTGGTGAGTAATATTCTACACTACCTGAATACATTCTATCAATAACTTTAAAATTAATACCATAATAACGTTCTGGAATAAAGCTTGACATCCATAAATTAAAAAAGTTACCATTAGTATCACAGCTTACTTTAGTGTAGTTAGAATCATAGTCAATAACAACTTCACCTGTCTCACCATCTATAATAGAATAATAAGAAGTTTCAGGTACATAGGATTTACTATAATCAACACTTGATGTGACATAAGAACGTTGTGGGTAAAGTAATCTTGCAGAAAACCCTACTCTTACTTTTGATCCTTTTTTGTATTCTTCTTGTAAATTATCTAATGTAATATTTAGTTGTTCGGTTTGTGATACAGCTGTTAATCCTGTTGTAGTATATATTGAATCATCCCACATTGAATATAAACGTGGTTGATATATAGTATGTGTTTCGGTAGAAAAGAATTTTAAAGAACCATATCTTTTATCATCTTGTTCCTGTGTATTAGATCGTTGAAGTAATATACCATGAGTTGTATCTGCTAGATCATCGAAAGAATTAGATACTATATTAGTAATGTCCATGTATATATCAGTTGATTCATTAACAAATGATTGAGAACATTCAAACCCAGAGTAAGTAGCTCCACCTTGTGTATTCCATAGAGTACCTGGTGTTTTACCATCTCGATAAGTCCAACTGCATCCTTCTTCACTAATTGGAGTATAAGTTGTTTTACCGATACCACTAGCCCAAGATTCAGAAATTGGATTAGCTTTTATTTCATAACTATAAGGTACTTGATCAATAGATGAATTATATATTTTTAATATATATTTTGCAGGTATATTGCTGTTACCTTCAGAACCAGAAGGTATTAAACCTGTAGCAACAGATTTAGAAACTTCACTTAAATCAAAGTCTATTAAAAACCTTGTGTTTGTAGTACCAGGTTGAAGTGAGGAAGATATTACTTTTGTTAATTCTAATATTTCATCAACACCTGTATTTAAGGTTTTATTGTTTTCATAGATTGTAGCGTCTTTATTTGCGAATGTTGTATATATCATAATTAACCTTAATATGTTACTACTTTACCACGTATATCATTATTAGGATATTTTATCTCAAATATCGAAGGATCGAGTGATGGATATATTACCCCTTTATGAGTTGCAGCTTCAAATGAATAAACATTGCCAGAGTACCCTGCATCTTGATCATAATAATTTATTAATCTAACATCTATAACAGATTGAACCCCGTCTACGTTAGCAAGTTGTAAATATATATCTTTAATAATAATAGGAGTTGTAAAAGACATATTATCTGTGTTGTACTCGTTCTTTAATATTTCAATGCACTTTAGTAATACCTCTCTTGTATTATAACTGCGTAGTACTGTTATTTCAAAATCAATACCAAAATTAATTATATAACCATCTTTAATATTTATTGCATCAGTTAACATTCTATATTGAGATAAATAAGTTTTTAAATTTTGCTTTGTTATATTATTTACATTAACAAGATGTTTATTATCATTATATCCTAAAACATATAAATTAATACCAAGTGGATTATCAATAACTTGACCTGTACCACTTAGCTGTTCATCAGAAGCAACATAAGCTTTTGTAACACCTCCAAATCTACTTGGTAGTGATAAGGAACGTACAACATAATCTTCTTTAGTAACTACTCGATTTTGTGTACCAAAATAGGCTAATGCATTATTCTTTATTGATTCAAGCGGTTCAGAAGTTGTTGCACCTGTTGCAGGTTTTGGATTAGTAACCTCTAGAGAGTTTTCAGCAGCTGTCTTTAATCCACTTGTTAAAACTTTTGATGAATCAAATGTAATCGTTTTACTTTTAATTCCTGTTAAAGTACCAGCTGCTACATTACCTTCTAATCCATAACCAACTATATAAGTTACAGTAAGAGTGGTATTTGATGGTGATTGACCGTAAGTGTCAGTATATAAAAAGTTTGCAGGATCAAAAGCCGTATCTAATTGATTGGTACTTCCTGGTATAGGTGAACCTACATTTGTAGGATTTGGTATTAATTCTTCATCAGGATTTGATGATATACCAGCACCAAATTGAATCTCAATTTTATCATTCTCTGTTATTCTAGTTACAAAACGTCTTGCTGTTTTTATTAATTTTAATATATAAGGTGTTTTATTTGTATCAGATGTTAATGATGGGTCATTAGCATCAGAGTTAACCGTATCAGCAAATATAGTATCTTGAGCCAAGAATGGAACCTCTCTCCATGTATTTCCATCACTATCAACTACTGATTCAATACCTATAATATTTGTATCATCAATTAACAATTTTAAGTATGGTGTTGCATTACCTACAGTTATAGTTTTAGTCTTTCGCTTACCACTTTTAGCAGGTACTGTTTTCTTTAATAAATATTGCTCTGGTTGACCTGTTGTAGAATTTATTTGGTAAACTGATACATCAGTTGGTGATTCTGAACTTGAAAAAGCAAAGTTAACTTCACGAGTTGTGCTAAACTCTACATTTGTTATACTTGTAAGAACAGCATCACGCTCAAGAGTAAAAGCATAATCATAATCCGGTTTTGAATTTACACCTGTACCAATACTAGGTATTAATTGAAATACATCTAGTTCAACATCAGCAGAAGAAGCGATTTTAGGTGTATAACCAAAAGTTTGTGCAATATTGTAAATATTTTTCTTTTCTTGAGCATGTTGTAGCATTGTTTCTTTCATATTATAATCAGTATAATAAGAAAGTACATCACCTATATAGGAAGCAAGTTCTATAAACATCATACCAGGTGATGCTTCATTAAAATCATTATATATTTTTGGAAAATAATTTTTACTATATTCAACTAGATTAGATCTAAATTCAGAAAAATCTTTATTTAAATATTTTATTTCTTTCTTAATAATTGACATACTATACCTTAACTGTTACATCTAATACATTACTTATATCTAACTCTTTAACTTCATAACCAATCGATATAAATGCTGTATTATTATCATATTGTATATCGACATATTTTATTTTTATAAAGGGCATCCACTCAGATGTAGTTTCTATTACTGCTTCTTTAGCTTGAACATCAAAATGTCCATCAGTTCTAGGTTCAAAAAGTAAATCATATAATAAACTTCCAAAAGTAGGGTGCATTACACGCTCACCACGTCTTGTGAGAATTAAATTTCTAAAATTAGAATGAATCTGTTCTTCTGTTGTATAATTTAACTTAAATCCATTATTTGCAGAGTTAAATGGTAACCCAACACCTATTGCGATATCAGCATCAAAATCTAATGGATTTATTTTTTTATTCAACATTTTTTATCCTATTTATTGAATCGTTTTACTAATTCACTATAATCTCTTGATAAAGCGTTTTTTACAGAATCAGATACTTTAGATGGATCAACTTGTCTCCCATTTACATCAGGTGTTGTTAAAGAACTCGGTCGACTTTGGTCTTGAAATGCTGCAAACCCAGCACGTGCATCAGCTGCTGAAAATGTTTTTAGTGTTTTATATTCTTCATTAAGTGATGACTTTTTATTAATAGAAGATTGCTCTGTTATTGCTTGTTTAACTTGCCTTGCTACTTCTTCTTTAATAATTTTTTTGATAGCTCTTACAAATTCTTTTGTTTTCATTTATATACTCCATTTCATATAATAAATATAGAGAAGCTTTATTTACTGCTTCATAATAGATAACTTATTCTTTATTTGTTGACACTTATTTGTAATATTAATTGAATTATTACTTACTAATTGGAAATCTGCGACATTTACAGGTGGTGTAGTTGGTGATCCAGGTGCAGCACTTACGTGAGTTGATACTGAAGATGCTAACCCTTGCTTTTGTAACTGTTGTCCGAAAGAGATTACTTGATCACATAAATCTACCATTTGATCTACAAATTCATTAATATCTACAGCCCATTTTGAAGTTACAAGGCCAATATTAGTATTACTTGCTAATAATATATCGTTTTTTCTAGATGATAATAATACTCTGTCACTTTTTAACACTATCTGACTGTCAGAATACTCTGTTACTTTAATAAAATCATTTGGAATACGGTTGGTAAGGTTAATAGGTAACTGTTGTCCAGAGGTAAGATATATAGATGAAAAATCTGTATCATTATTTTCAATAGTTGAAAAGCCATTTCGAATAGTTATAATTGGATTTTGGTTTATTTCATTACTAACCCATTCTGTATTAGAATCGGGTATAGTACTACCTAATCGAATACTTTGGCCATTGCGACCTTGTAATATTGTATCACCTTCATAAATATTTATAGATTTTCTCGATGGAATTGGTACAAAAGTTTTACCTGTATGTAACTCACGGGTACCTTTTTTAAATACCTTTTTAAAACCATTAGCCATGTGATTTGTATAACCTAATCTACCTATTGTTGTAAAATAATACCAAACACCAGATAAACCATCTTTAAATACAGATACGCGTTCATTAGGTAATGGGAGGGTATACGAATGAGATGACATTGGATAAGCTATTTTATTAGAATAAGTACCATCTGTCTTCTTTATACATATTATAATAGAACCAATATTTTCATTATCATTACTAATAGTATCAATAACAGTAGCAATAGAGGTCATGCATGACATATCCTCATCTATTACCGATTCTTTATCGCGAGATATACTACTTGGTAAATTATATTTATTTGTATATTTAGACACTGGCTCCAACCTTTTCTGCTTGCTCAATTAAGTCACGTTTTTCTTGCTCTGTTAATAGAAGACTTTCACCTGTACTTGTACTTCTGTTTTGAGCTTTCTGAACGATAGCAGCCATTTTAATTAAAGCTTCATCATTCTTAACAGCTATTTCCATGTAATCTTTTATTAAAGGTACAATAATAATAGCATCGCCTATATTTTTTATCATAGGCTTTAATTCTGTTATAAGCACTTGAATTTGAGATTCCTTCTTTTTTGAATTATTATATATATCCTCTAAAAGATTTTCAAATGTTTTGCCTTTGAATATTTCCTCTTTATCTTCACTCATAATTACTCCTTATATATAAATATTGAAAAAAAGAAAAAGCGCTATAAAAGCGCTTCTCCATTATTGTAATTCAAAAACTACTTCTTCGTAAAGAATGATACTACTATAACTAGTACTACCAATCCTACAAATCCACCCTCACCTAAGCGAGCAACTAGATTTCCAAGATTTGCAACTACATCCATTCCGAATATAGAGCGACCAGTTAAAACAGTCCATAGAATTGTTACAGGAAGAATAGCTGTCATAATAGCCATTAACCCACTAAAGAATCCTACTACATACTTAATTACTGAATCCATAATTATCTCCTTTTTTTAATAGTTGTGGCAATATTGCCGAGAATAAGTCGTGCACTACCTATTCTTATATACTGAATACAGTCGACTATATTCAGTCTTTAATATATTAACGACGCGGGTAATGTATTGTGTCTTTACATCTACCATTTCGCGAACCATAATATACAAAGCTTTCTTATTATATGTTTCTATATTTTCACAATTTGTAAATATCTCTAATAAAGCATATGCTGTAGGGATATCACGCTTATACTTTATTATTGAATCAATATTATCTGTACAGTGAGTTATGAATAAGTGAAAAAAATCTTGCGTTTCAGTTCTATTTTCAGCTCGTATTACTTCATTTATAACACTGCGTCTCGAATCAATCTCTAAAACAGGTGCCTTAGACTTCTTTCGATTATAATGTTTATAATTATTTTGTATTAAATAATTTTTAGCAACAATACTAAAGTATGAAAATGCTTTACCTTTATCCTGTGTATACTTAGGAAGTTTTTCTAGAATAAAAGCAATTACTTCATACTGAATATCTTGTGTAGGGCCATCAAAATGATAAAATTTATAACGGTGAATTAAACTCTCAGTCATCTTAAATAAAGGATGGTGGATATACTCATTAAATACTTTATTACGCAAAAAATCAGACTCTTCATTATTGTATGCAATAATAGCATTTTCTGTATCTTGTGTAAAATATAATTTATTTTTTCTTGGACGACCTCTACGCTTTATTGTTTTATGTTCTTTTATTGCTAATAATTCTGCTTTGCGTTTATCTTCAATTAATTTATAAAATAATTCAACAGGGGATTGATTATTCATAATTTACTCCCTGACTAATTATACTTTTTAATTGATTAAATATTTCACCAACCTGGTCATCAGATTCAAATGCACCTGTTTCATCAATCTCTTTCATCTTTTCTTGCATATTAGATAATGTCTCATTGATACGTGATGTTTGATTGTATTGATTAACAATACTATCCTCTAAATCTTCTACCTTGCGCATTAAATTATAAATAATATAAATACATACAATTAATGCGATACCTAATATTATATTTATTATCATTTTGTGTCTCCAAATAAATCTTTAAATAACTCAGATGCAGATTCAGAGGAATTACTTACCGTTTTAGAGGATGACTTTCTCTGCTTACGCTTTGCTTCCACTACAATAGTAGAATTATTATTTTTCCAGTTTTCATACTCTATTTGTGATGCCATATGATCAGCATGATGTAATATAATAGGAAGGTTAATTCTCATTCTTGACTCTGGTCTAAATGCTATAAAGTAAGGCTTGTTAGCATCATCATACATACCATCATGTAACTTAATGCCCATCATCTCATTTTGAGTAAACTTAATACCAAACTCTTGGAGTAGTAATAGTGATCTATCAGGTACAGACATAAAAGGTATATCAGGATTAATCTCATATATTTTACCCTGATTCTTTCTATGCCAATCTGATGGATTAGGTTTATACATTTCTAATTCTTGTGTACCCACTTTACCTAAGTCATGATTAAGTGCAGCGAATATTAACTCTTCACGAGTGTATCCTGTACAATCTGACCCAAGTGCTTGCCAGTTTTCATATACAGCATCAGCACATGACATTACACGCAATACATGATCAACATAACCACCAGCAAAGCAATTATGATAATGTTCAAAACTAGAAGCAGGCATTAACATCATCCTATCTTCAAAGAAGTTATACATCTTTATTAAACAATCTTTTCTTTCACCTTTAAACTCAACGTCAATTACTTGCATTAAGTTTTGCCAATTGTGGGCTATTTCATTTTCGTTCAACATACTAACCTAATAATAATTTTAATTGCGCAGGATCACCTGTCACTGTATCTTTACCAAACTCTTTTACAATACTACCTTCACTATATCCCATTGCATGAGCTAATCGAATACAAGTTATTTTATACTCTTGTATAGTAAGATTAGACTCTACTTGAAAAACAATTCGTGATGGTTCTTTTATTGTACGTAATTCTTCAACATTACTTCGTTCAAATATA
>MDTB01079363.1_pt1 | contig 15972 bp, 17 predicted proteins | sample 811161 | NCBI WGS metagenome assembly MDTB01 (sample SAMN05326650, study PRJNA326480) | marine metagenome | isolation source: seawater | place: Mediterranean Sea | collected 2009 | reverse complement strand
TGGAGTCTAATACTTTTGGAATTGGTTATCAATTTGATAATTCATCAATAGATATCGGTTTTTCATCTAATAAAATAAAAAATGACTATCAACTTTTTGATACAGGACTTACAAAACTTGCAAAAATTAGTAAAAATCAAATATTAAGTGTTATTTCTTATAACGTAATCTTTTAATTATCTTTGTTAAAATATGAAATACAATAAATTTCTAGAGGATCTCGAACTATTTGATGAGGAACATAAAAATTTTTCAATCGAAACACCGTTAAGAGACGATGCATTTGAAATTTCCGATGACGAAAAAATATCAATCATTCAAAAAAATGTCAAAGAAATTTTAGAGACATTAGGAATGGACATGACTGATGATAGCTTAAAAGGAACTCCAAAAAGAGTTGCTAAGGCTTATGTAAAAGAATTGTTTGGTGGACTAAACCCAAAAAATTTACCAACCAGTTCCACATTTGAAAATAAATATCAATATGGTGAAATGTTAGTGGAAAAAAATATTACTGTTTTTTCTACATGCGAACATCACCTTCTTCCAATTTATGGTAAAGCTCATGTAGCATACTTTGCTAATGATAGAGTTGTTGGATTATCTAAAATGAATAGAATTGTTGATTATTATTCTAGAAGACCTCAAGTTCAAGAAAGGTTAAATATTCAAATAGTTAAATCATTACAAAGAATTTTAAAAACTGATGATGTTGCTTGTATAATTGATGCAAAACACATGTGTGTTAACTCAAGGGGTATAAGACACATAGATTGTAGTACTGTTACAGGTGAATTTGGAGGAAAATTTAAAGACAAGTTAACTAAAAGAGAATTTTTAGATTATATTCGTACAGAAAGCTAAAATTTTTCCGATGTTATCATCGAATAAGGATTTAAAAATATACAACTCACTAACTTCAACAAAAGATATTTTCTCTCCCATCAACGAGAATCTAGTAGGTATGTATGTTTGCGGACCTACTGTGTACAATACAGTGCACCTTGGAAATATTAGAACTTTTATTTCTTTTGATTTAATTTTTAGATATTTAAAACATTTAGGTTATAACGTAAGGTATGTAAGAAATATAACAGATGTTGGTCACTTAGAAGATGATTCTGACGAAGATAAAATTTCGAAAAGAGCTAAAACTGAAAAAATTGAGCCTATGGAAGTTGTTCAAAAATATACCAATGAATTTCATTCAATTTTAGATTTATTTAATGTTTTAAAACCAAGCATTGAACCTACTGCATCAGGCCATATAATCGAACAAATTGAAATGATTCAAGAAATTATTGATAAAGGTTATGCTTATGAAAGTAATGGATCAGTATATTTTGACACAAATACCTTTAGTAAAGATTTTAAATATTCTAAACTTAGCAATCGTGATCTAGATAATGTAATAAACGAATCAAGAGATTTGGCTGGGAGTAATGAAAAGAGAAACCTTCAAGACTTTGCATTATGGAAAAAAGCCGAACATAAACATATTATGAAATGGAAATCTCCATGGAGTTTAGGTTTTCCTGGATGGCACCTTGAATGCTCTGCTATGAGTAGAAAGTATTTGGGAAATAAATTTGATATACATGGTGGCGGACTTGATCTTAAATTCCCACATCATGATTGTGAAATTGCTCAAAATGAATGTTTATCAAATGAAGTTTCAGCAAATTTTTGGCTTCATACTAACATGCTAACATTAAATGGAAAGAAGATGTCTAAATCTACAGGAAATTCAGTTTTAGCTAGTGAAATATTTGATGGAAATAATAATATTTTTTCCAAATCTTTCTCTCCAATGACTTTAAAGTTTTTTATGTATCAAGCTCATTATAGGAATACTATTGATTTATCAAATGAAGCTTTGTTGGCTTCAGAAAAAACTTTTGAAAAAATTGTTCAATTAAAGAAAGATTTAGATAATCTAGAAACCTCTGATACTTCTAATATTAGTTCTCAAGATTGGGTTGACAATTGTTATAAATCTATTAACGATGACTTCAACTCACCAAAATTGATAGCTAATTTCTTTGATCTTATCAAAATAATTAATGAAATAAAATCTGGAAAAAAGAAAATTGATAAAGAAAACAAAGATTTGTTGATTAATTATTTCAGTGTATTTAGTACTGATATTCTTGGACTTAGTTTTGAATCAGAAAAGAATGATAATCAAAATCAAATATTAGATATTTTAATTGAACTTAGAGATAAAGAGAGAGAAAATAAAAATTATATTATTTCTGACTTTATAAGAGATAAGTTAAATTCTTTGGGAATCAATATTGAAGACAATAAATGAGAGGAATTTTAATTTTTCCTTTTATCATTTTAATAAAGTTTTATCAATTCTTTATATCCCCTATTTTAGGATTAAATTGTAGATTTTCCCCAACATGCTCAAACTACGCACTAGAATCCTTAAAAAAGCATGGTTTAATTTTTGGAATATATTACTCATTTAGAAGGATTTCTAAATGTCATCCGTGGGGGGGGAAAGGTTATGACCCAGTTCCATAATTATTATCTATATATTTGAAAAATGAATGATTTTATACTTGAATGGTCACCTGATGAAAAAATAATTTCATTTGGTTCAATTGGAATCCACTGGTACAGCTTAATGTTTTTATTAGCATTCTTCATTGGATTTCAAATAATGAAAAAGATTTATATCAAAGAAAAAAAAGATATTGCACTTTTAGATCCTTTTTTAGTACACATGGTTTTAGGAACAATTATTGGCGCAAGATTAGGGGAGGTGTTTTTTTATAATTGGAATTATTTTCAAAATAATTTATTTGAAATATTTTTACCATTTAAGATTGATGATTCTGGATGGAAATTTATAGGTTTTAGAGGACTTTCTAGTCATGGAGCAACAATTGGCATTATCATTTCAATAATTATTTATAAAATAAAATATAAATATGACTCTGTTTTATGGATTTTTGACAGATTAGTTATTGCAGTTGCACTGGGCGGCATGTTTGTTAGAATCGGTAATTTTTTCAATTCAGAAATTATTGGAAAATTTACTAATTCAAATTTTGGAGTGATTTTTTTAAATCGTGGAGAAAATTTACCTAGGCATCCAGCCCAACTTTATGAAGCTTTTGGGTATTTGATTCTCTTTGTATTTCTAGCTTTGATTTATAATAAAACAAAACTCTCCACTAAAAAAGGATTTATTTTTGGATTTTTCCTTACTAAATTATTCTCTATTCGATTCATTGTTGAATATGTTAAAGAAAGTCAAGGTGGTATTGAAGAAACATTGGGTATTTTATCAACTGGTCAGTGGCTTAGTATTCCATTTATAATTTTTGGATTATTATTGATGATGAATAGTTACAGAATCAAAGTATAATAATGAAGAAAAATTATTTGTTAACTGGATTCAAAAAATTATTAGTTACATTATTTTTAATGTTTTTAGGTCCTACTGTTTTATTTCAAGCATTTAAAAACGATAACCATGAATGGTATATGATTGTTCTTGCGATTGGTTTGGTAATTTGTGCTACAGCAATTTTTACACTTTTCTCAGGTATTATGTCCATTATTAAACATATTTTTGAAAAAGATTATATAAAATAATGCTTAATATTAAATTTCCAGATGGTTCAGTTAAGCAATTTGAAAATGGCATTACACCTTTTGAAATAGCAAAATCCATAAGTAATTCTATCGCTAAAAGCATTTTAAGTGCTTCTTTTAACGAAACAACTATTGAACTATCCACAAAATTAAATGAAAATGGAAATATTAAATTCTATTCATGGGATAATGATGAAGGAAAGAAAGCTTTTTGGCATTCAACTGCTCATGTTTTAGCTCAGGTTATATTAGAGTTTTATCCAAAATCTAAGTTAACTATCGGACCTGCAATTGACTCAGGGTTTTACTATGATGTCGATTTTGGTGAAGATGTTTTCTCTGAAAAAGATTTTTTTAAAATTGAGAAGAGGATGGTTGAAATTTCTCGTGAAGGTCATGATTTTAAAATGCGAGAATGTTCAAAAGATGAAGCTATAAAGTATTACAAATCTAAAAAAAATGAATATAAATTGGAGCTTATTGAAGGTATTGATGATAAAATAACTTTTTGTGATCACTCTAATTTTTCAGATTTATGTCGTGGTGGTCATCTTTTAAACACTAAGCTTATTAAAAGTGTAAAACTTTTAAATGTGGCTGGTGCTTACTGGAGAGGCAACGAAAACAATAAGCAACTAACTAGAATCTATGGTATTTCATTTCCAAAAGAAAAACTATTAAATGAATATCTTCAATTAATTGAAGAAGCAAAAAAAAGAGATCATAGAGTTATTGGAAAAAAAATGAATCTTTTTACTTTCTCGAGCAAAGTCGGTCAAGGTCTACCACTCTGGCTTCCAGCTGGAGCTGAACTTAGAGAAAGACTTGAAAATTTCTTAAAAAAAGCTCAAAAAAATGCTGGATACGAAATGGTAATTTCACCACATATTGGAAATAAAAAATTATATGAAATTTCCGGTCATTATGAAAAATACGGTGAAAGTAGTTTTCACCCAATTAAAACTCCAAATATTGATGAAGAATTTTTGCTTAAACCTATGAATTGTCCTCATCATTGTGAAATTTATAATTCTCAGCAATGGAGTTACAGAGATTTACCAAAAAGATTTGCTGAATTTGGAACTGTGTATCGATATGAACAAAGTGGTGAATTACATGGTTTAACTAGAGTGAGAGGTTTTACTCAAGATGATGCGCACATTTTTTGTGCTGAAGATCAACTAGTACAGGAGTTTAAAAATGTTATTGATTTAGTTCTCCACGTATTTAAATCATTAGGTTTTGAAGATTTTACTGCTCAAATTTCTCTTAGAGATAAAGAATCTAAGGAAAAATACATTGGATCAGATGAAATTTGGAAAATAGCTGAGGAAGCAATTATTGAAGCAACAAAAGAGAAAGAGTTAAATTATAGAATTGAGTATGGAGAAGCTGCATTTTACGGACCAAAACTAGATTTTATGGTAAAGGATGCACTAAACCGCGAATGGCAGTTAGGAACAATACAAGTAGATTATAATTTACCTGAAAGATTTAATCTTTCATATAAAAATCAAAACAATGAGCTTGTAAGACCTGTAATGATTCATAGAGCACCTTTTGGTAGTCTTGAAAGGTTTATAGCAATATTAATTGAACATACCGGCGGGATTTTTCCTCTTTGGCTAGTTACAAATCAAATTAAATTGATAGCAGTAGGAGATAAACATAAAAATTACACTCAAAAAGTTTCAAATTTATTAGAAAAGTCCGAAATTCGTGCATCTACAGATTTAAGAAATGAAACGGTAGGAAAAAAAATCAGAGAAGCAGAAAAATCAAAGATTCCATTTATGGGAATAATTGGTGATAATGAAGTTAAAAATCAAACAATATCAATAAGAGCAAAAGGACGCGAAGAAGTTGGAGAAATGGACATTGATAAATTAATTAACTTTATTAGAGAAGAAGAATTAAAATCATATAATTAAAAATTAAAGTTATAGCACTAAGAAGAAAAAGAGGCAAAAGGCCTGGAAGAGTTATTAAAAAAAATCCTCATAAAATTAATGAGGAAATTGTTGCAAGTGAGGTAAGGCTGGTAGGAGATAATGTAGAAGTTGGTGTTTACTCTAAAATAGATGCACTAAATATAGCTAAATCTCTTGAAACTGACTTAGTTGAAATTTCTCCAAAAGCTACACCACCTGTGTGTAAAGCTTTAGATTATAAAAAGTTTTTATATGATCAAAAAAAGAGAGAAAAATTTTTAAAAGCAAAGACTCAAAAAGTTATTGTAAAGGAAATTAGATTTGGTCCTCAAACAGATCAACATGATTATGAATTCAAAAAAAAGCATGCCATTAAATTTTTACAAGATGGAGCAAAATTAAAAGCTTTTGTTTTTTTTAAAGGAAGATCTATTATTTTCAAAGAACAAGGTCAAATATTACTTTTGAAATTAGCACAAGAACTAGAAGAATATGGAAAAGTTGAGCAATTACCAACGCTAGAAGGAAAAAAAATGATTATGTTTGTGAACCCAAAAAAAAATTAAAAAGTAGGAAATGAGTAAATTAAAGACTAAGTCCAGTGCTAAAAAAAGGTTCAAAGTAACTGGCTCAGGAAAAATCAAAAGAAAGCATGCTTTCAAAAACCACATCCTTACAAAAAAATCAAAGAAAAGAAAATTAAAGCTTACGCATGATGGTTTAGTTCATGACAATGATTTATCAAATATTAAAAAACAGTTAAGATTAAAATAATTTGTAAAACAGGTAAAAGGTTTTAAAGTTTTAATAACACCTCAGCCAAAAATTATATATAATGCCAAGATCAGTAAATACAGTAGCATCAAGACAAAAAAGAAAAAAAATTTTAAAAAAAGCTAAAGGCTACTTTGGTAGAAGAAAAAATGTTTATACAGTAGCAAAAAATGCCGTAGAAAAAGCACTTTCTTACGCATACAGAGACAGAAAAACTAAAAAGAGAGTTTTTAGATCATTATGGATAACAAGAATAAATGCTGCTGCCAGAGAGCATGGTCTATCTTATTCTGAATTAATGTATAAACTCAAATCAAATAATATTTTGATTAATAGAAAAGTTTTAGCAGATATAGCTATGAACGACCGAAAAAAATTTGAGGAAATTGTAAATAAAGTTAAATAGATTAGAAAGGATCCTCTTCTTCTTCTGATCTATAACTTCCACTTTCAAAAGCTTGATCAGGATTAATCTTAGTTTCTTCGTTCAATTTAGATTGATATTCAAAAGGATTATCAAATGCATTTAAGTTTTCAAACTTTCCAAGTGAACTTATAAACTTCAGCTTTATTGAATTTAATCCACCATTTCTATGTTTAGATACAATAAATTCTGCTTGTCCAAGTGCAGGAGTTCTATCCTCATCATCCCATTCATCAATCTTATAGTATTCCGGTCTATATAAAAATGAAACTATATCAGCATCTTGCTCAATAGCACCAGATTCTCTCAAATCTGAAAGAATTGGTCTTTTAGTTCCTCCTCTTAATTCAACAGCACGTGATAATTGTGATAGAGCTATAATTGGTATGTCTAGTTCTTTTGCAAGTGCTTTTAAATTTCTAGAAATAGTCGAAATCTCTTGCTCTCTGTTTCCAGATTTTTGAGAAGATCCAATTGTCATTAATTGTAAATAATCTAAAACAATTAATTTAATACCATACTGAGAAGATAATCTTCTAGCTTTAGCTCTAAGTTCAAAAATAGATAATGACGGAGTGTCATCAATATATAAAGGTGCATTTTCAAGATTTGAGACTTTTACATTTAACTGTTCCCATTCAAATTTTTCTAGTTTTCCAGTTCTCAATTTTTCTGAATTCAAGCCAGTTTCTGATGAAATTAATCTAGTAATTAATTGAAGAGCAGACATTTCTAATGAGAAAAATGCAACTGGAATATTGTTTTCAACAGAAATATTACGAGCCATAGAAAGGGTAAAAGCCGTCTTACCCATACCAGGTCTAGCAGCAATAATTATTAGATCACTTTGTTGCCATCCTGAGGTTAACTTATCAATTTCATTAAATCCTGATGGTATCCCACTGAGCCCCTCTTTTTTAGAAATCTCTTCAATTTTTTTCTTTGCAGCAATTACAAGATTTTCTGCTGTTTGTGAATTTTTCTTAAGATTGCCTTGAGAAATATCATAAATTTTTGATTCTGCATTATCTAATAAATCAAAGACATCAGTTGTTTCATCATATGAACTTTCAATTATTTCACTGGATATTTCAATAAGTTTTCTTTGAATATACTTTTGAAGTATAATTCGAGAATGAAACTCAATGTGAGCAGAGGATGAAACTTTTTGAGTAAGTTCAACTAAATATATATCTCCACCAATAAAATTTAATTTAGCTTCTTTTTTCAATTGATGAGAAACAGTTTTAATATCAATAGGTTCTTGTTGTTCAAATAGATTAATAATGGCAGAGTAAATAATCTTATGACTTTCTTTATAAAATACATCAGGATGTAAAATATCAATAACCTCATCTACACCTTTTTTATCAATCATCATAGCACCTAAAACAACCTCTTCCAAATCAACAGCTTGTGGAGGGATTTTGCCCTTTTGAATTGAATAAACAGAACCAGGATTTGAACTGGATGCTGAACTTACGTTTCTAATACTTTTCACATTCTAAACTTAAAAAATGATTAATAAATTAGTGCTAATTAATACCATTTTAAGCAAACATAAATATGTTAATAACTGTGAGGATAATGTTGATAGTACTAGCTTAACTCATTAAAAACACCCATTGATGTAAATCTATTTGACCTTTCCTCCAAAAGTTTTGTAGTTGAAAACTTTTTTAGATCATCAAATGAAACTAAAATTTCTTTTTTTACTGTGTTGAAAACTTTATTTCTATTTTGATGAGCTCCACCCAAAGGTTCTTTAATTATTTTATCAATTAATTTATTTTTTTTCATGTCTTCTGGGGTTAGTTTTAAAACTTCAGCTGCCCTTTCCTTATAATCCCAACTTCTCCACAAAATTGAAGAACAAGATTCTGGTGAAATAACAGAATACCAAGTGTTTTCTAACATCATGATTTTATCTCCAATTCCAATTCCTAATGCTCCACCAGAGGCACCCTCACCTATTACTATACAAATTATCTGAGTTTTTAAATTAAACATTTCAAAAAGATTTCTAGCAATTGCTTCTGCTTGACCCTTTTCTTCAGCCTCAATACCAGGATAAGCGCCTGGTGTATCTATCATGGTAACTGTAGGAATTGAAAATTTTTCTGCCAGTTTCATCAGACGTAGCGCTTTTCTATAACCCTCAGGACTTGCCATTCCAAAATTTCTGTACTGTCTGGTCTTTATGTTATATCCTTTTTGTTGACCAATAAACATGAAAGATTGATTATCGATTTTTCCTAAACCGCCAATCATAGCTTTATCATCCGAAATGTTTCTATCTCCATGTAGTTCTAAAAAATTTCCATCAGTCAAGGCATTTATATAGTCTAAAGTATAAGGTCTTGAAGGATGTCTAGATAACTGTACTCTCTGCCAAGGAGTTATGTTTGAATATATTTTTTTTTTAGTTTTTTCAATTTTTAATTTTAATTTCTTGCATGTATCTCTTACGTCCACTTTACTTTCATCTCCTATGATATTACACTTTTCTAATTGATCTTCAAGCTCTTTTAGAGGTAATTCAAAATCTAAATACTCCATAAATATTTTTCAAATATAATCGAAATTATATAGTTAAAAATCATTTTTTTACAAGTTTAAGTATGTAAAATGTAATTATTAAAAACACAAAATTTGGTAGCCAAGCTCCGATATTTGGATTCCAATCAGATTTTGAAACTAAAACAGAGAAAAGTTTATCAAAAAAAACAAAAACAAAAGCCAGGACTATTCCAAAAGCTAAGTTAACTCCAATACCTCCTCTTTTTTTATTTGAAGTGACCGTAACTGCTAAGAGAGTTAAAATCAAAATTGTGATAGGAAGAGTATATCTTTTGTTTCGTTCTAGCAAATGACTGGAAAGAATTGGAGAACCACTAGCTTTTTCTTCCTTAATAAAGTCATTTAACTCAAACATATTTAATGTTTTAGCTTGGTATGTGACAGGCGAAAGGTCACTAATAGAAAAATTAAAAATTGTATCAAAAATAGTTTTTGTTTCAATAATTTCATTTTCATCTTTATATTTTCTACTAAAATAATCTGTTAATCTATATATGCTATCTTCTTCAATCCAACGAATATTTCTTGAAAATATTTTTTGTTTTAATTTATTTTTTTCAAAAACTTCATATGAAAAATTATATGCTTGATTCCTAGTTGGATTATAAGAACTAACATAAATAAAATCATTTTCATTAATTTGTTTATAAAGCTTTGAAACATTTCTATCTTTTTTGTTTTTTGACAAATATTTATATTGAAATTCATTAAAACTTTTATTCTTTTTTGGAACAATAAACATCCCAGAAATAAATGTTATAAATGATACAGTTATACCGCATACAATAAATGGCTTTAAATAACGATTATATGAAACTCCCGAACTTAATATTGCAACAATCTCAGAATTATTAGAAAGCTTTGATGTAAACCAAATAACTGAAAGGAAAACAAAAATTGGAATTAAGGAATAACCATAATACCAAACAAAATCTGAATAATAATCTAAGACTTGATAAAGAGTTAAATCATGTTCTTTAAATTTATCAATCTTTTCAGAAATATCAACCAAAATTCCAATTGGAATGAACAGCAAAAACATCATCAAAAATGTTGAAAAAAATTTTTTAACTATATATAAATCTAAAATCTTCATCACAATCTAATATCCAATTTTTTAGTCATATTTTTTTTCCAAGATAAAAATTTCCCTTCACGAATTTTATTTTTTGTTGTTTCAATTATCCATTTATAGAAACCTAAGTTATGAATTGTAGCGATTTGCTTTCCTAGATTTTCATTTATACTAAAAAGATGTCTTAAATAAGCTTTTGAATACAAATTATCTACAAACGTATTTCCATTTAAATCAATCGCAGAGTGATCATTTTCCCATTTTTTATTTTTAATGTTTATGGTACCTTCAGAAGTAAATAACATTCCGTTTCTTGCATTTCTGGTTGGCATAACACAATCAAACATGTCGATTCCTAAAGAAATATTTTCAATAATATTTAATGGTGTACCAACACCCATCAAATATCTGGGTTTTATTTCAGGTAATATTTCACATACAATTTCTGATATTTCATACATAATATCATGAGGCTCACCAACGGACAGTCCTCCAATAGCATTACCATCAAAATCCATTGACGAAATATGTTCAGCTGACATTTTTCTAAGGTCTTTGTACATGCCGCCCTGTACGATTGGAAATAGGACTTGATTATGATGGTACTTAGATTTTGTTGTATTAAATCTTTTTACACATCTATCTAACCAACCATGGGTTAGCTCCATTGATTTTTTTGCATATATTTTTTCACATGGAAATGGTGTACATTCATCAAATGCCATTATAATATCAGCTCCGATAGATCTTTGAATGTCTATTGCATTTTCTGGTGTAAAAAAATGATATGATCCATCTATATGTGATTTGAATTTAACTCCATCAGTTTTAATTTTTCTATTGTTAGATAAAGAATAAACTTGATATCCACCACTGTCGGTTAAGATACTTCTATCCCATTTCATAAATTGGTGTAATCCTCCCGCATTTTCAATTATTTCTTTTCCTGGTCTTAAATAAAGGTGATATGTATTAGACAAAATAACATCTGGAGAAATACTTTCTTTTAAGTCTTTATTATGAACTCCTTTTATAGCAGCTGAAGTTGCGACGGGCATAAAAACTGGAGTTTCAAATTCACCATGATCCGTTGATATTTTTCCAATTCGTGCTTTAGTATCAATATCTTGTTTTAAAATACTAAATTTCATTTTTTCAAATATACTTCAATAAGTAATTGAATTATAATCTGATTGCAAGTAAAAACATAAATGAATTGAAAGTTTAGCTAATTTTGTACATAATATGAGTCAAAAGATTATATTTTTGTTAGATGAATGAATTGGAAAATTTAGTTATTCAAGTTAGAAGAGATATTCTCAGAATGGTTAATAATGTTAAATCTGGTCACCCTGGTGGGTCACTTGGGTGTACTGAATTTTTTGTTGTTTTGTTTTTTAAAATAATGAAAAGAAATGAGAAATTTGAAATGAATGGAAAAAACGAAGATTTATTTTTTCTTTCTAATGGTCATATTTCTCCGGTTTATTATAGCACCTTAGCCAGAGCTGGTTACTTTCCTGTAAAAGAACTAAATACTTTTAGAAAAATTAATTCAAGATTACAAGGACATCCTACAACTCATGAAGGTCTTCCTGGAATTAGAATTGCAAGTGGTTCATTAGGTCAAGGAATGTCTGTTGCTATTGGAGCTGCCATCACAAAGAAATTAAATAAAGATGATAGTATTGTTTATACTCTTCACGGTGATGGTGAACTTCAAGAAGGTCAGAATTGGGAAGCAATCATGTTTGCATCAGCAAATAAAATTGATAATATTATTTGTACAATCGACTATAATCAAAAACAAATTGATGGAGACATAAAAGATGTTTTAGACTTAGGTGATTTAAAGATCAAATTTTCATCCTTCGGATGGATTGTTTTTGAAATAAAAAATGGCAATAATGTTAAAGAAATTGAAGATATAATTTTAAAAGCAAAAAACGAATCTGGTAATGGCAAACCTATTGTAATAATTATGAATACTACAATGGGAAATGGCGTTGATTACATGATGGGTACTCATAAGTGGCACGGTGTTGCTCCAAATGATGAAGAATTAAGAATTGCATTGGATCAAAATCCAGAGACATTAAAAGATTATTGATATGAATGAATTTAGAAATACAGGAAATAAAGATACAAGATCTGGATTTGGAGTTGCTCTTTTAGAATTGGGTAGAACCAATCCTAATGTTGTAGCTTTATGTGCTGATCTAACTGGTTCATTAAAAATGAATGAATTTAAAAATGAATTTCCTGAAAGATTTATTCAGGTTGGTATTGCTGAAGCAAATATGATGGGAATAGCTGCTGGTATGACAATTGGAAAAAAAATCCCTTTTACAGGAACATTTGCAAATTTTTCAACAGGTCGTGTTTATGACCAAATTAGACAATCAATTGCCTATTCTAATAAGAATGTTAAAATATGTGCCTCACATGCTGGTATCACACTTGGTGAAGATGGAGCTACTCATCAAATTCTCGAAGATATTGGTTTAATGAAAATGTTGCCAGGAATGACTGTAATAAATACTTGTGATTATAATCAAACTAAAGCTGCAACAATTGAAATTTCTAAATATAACGGTCCTGTTTATCTTAGATTTGGAAGACCAAAAGTCCCGAATTTTACTGACGAAAATCAAAATTTTGAGATTGGTAAAGGTATTAAATTGATCGAAGGAAGTGATGTTACTATTGTAGCTACCGGTCATTTAGTTTGGGAATCTATTTCTGCTGCTAAAGATTTACTAAGTCGAGGAATTAATGCAGAAGTAATTAATATTCATACTATAAAACCATTAGATAAGGATATTATTTTAAAATCTATAAATAAAACCAATTCTTTAGTTTCCTGCGAAGAACACAATATATTGGGAGGATTGGGTGAATCAATTTCAAGATTAATAGTTCAAAATAATAAATTGTGCCCTATGGAGTTTGTTGGTGTAAATGATTCTTTTGGTGAATCTGGTACACCAGAGCAGCTTATGAATAAATATAAATTAAACTCAGAAAATATTATTGATAAGTGTCTAAAGGTTATTTCAAGAAAAAAACTGATCTAATTACTATCTAAATAGTCTGGGATACCGTCGCCATCGCTATCATCAGGAATACCATCATTATTTGTATCGTACTCGTTTCTAGTTAAAACACCATCATTATCATCATCATTATCTATATAATTAGGTATATTATCTGAGTCTGTATCATCATTGTTAAAGTTATGATCACCATCAAGATCTTCATCAATTGTAAGAACAGTATCATTGTCATGATCTGTTCTGCTAAATGTCATCATATCAACTTTAAAAATTAATGGTGAATAAGGTGGAATTGAAATACTACCATTTTGAAAGTAACCTAATCCTGAAGGAAAAATAACAAATCCAATTCCAAAATCAAAAAAATTGTATGTGCCATTGTTATTAATTGTAACATCTCCTTTTTTAAGAAGAGGCAGAAATTCTTGAAAACCTCTTATTAAGTTTTTTCCCTCCATCCATATTGGATTTTGTCTAGAATCAAAACTTTTACCATCAAACAGCAATCCTTGATAACTTACAAAAACTGAGTCAGCTACAGAGGGATTCTCGCCTTTCCCATTCCTAATAATATGATAATAAAGATTATGATTAACAATTTGTTCATTTTCATCCTTAATTCCAATTTGAATAGTTGAAACTTGGTCAAAAATTGGGGTTTTATCAATATTATCACCAACAATCGAATCAAAAATAATATCAGTAGAATCATAAGATGTAATATTTTCAAAATCCTGATAATTATAAAAATGAGATTTCATAAACTGAACTATAGAATCATTTTCAATTATATATTGTTCAGTTAAATCATTTAATGGAACAGCTGATTGATTAGATTCATCTTCTGAACAAGACAAGAAAATTAAAACACAAAATGTAAATAAGGAAAATAGTTTAAATACAGGCTTCAAATCTTAATAATTAAATACGATGCAAGATACAATTTTATAAATATTATTATCTTAGATTTAGTTTAAAAATTAATGCATAATAAAGTATTAAATCACAGTAAAATTATTAGAATATGCAACAGACTTGCATATCAGATTGTCGAAAATTCTCTAAATGAAAAAGCCATATTAATTGTTGGTATCAAAAATAAAGGATTTAAATTATCAAATATTATAGTTAATCAGCTTACCAAAATTTCAAATAAAAAAATTGAACTTAAATTCATTGATTTAGATAAATTAAATCCTAGAAATTATTTAACAAGTGATTTGGATAATACAAAAAAATATGAAAAAGTTTTTTTTAGTAGATGATGTTTTAAATACAGGTAAAACATTAATGTACTCTGTAAATAAATTATTAGAGTATAATTTTTCTAGTATAAAAACTGTTGTTCTGATTGATAGAAATCATAAGGAATTTCCAGTTAAAGTTGACTTTAAAGGTATTTCACTTTCAACAAATTTAGATGATATAGTTAAATTAAATTTTAAAAAAAATAATTTAGAGGCTATTATTATTTAAAGTATATATAATTTTATTTACTACTTCAATTGTATCATCTCTTTTTGAGTCAATTACAAAATTTGATTTTTCGTAAAATGGATATCTTTCAAATAAATGTTTAGCTAAAAAATTATTCATTTCTTCAACTGATTTAATATGAGATATAATTGGTCTTTTATCTTTTCTTGAGTATAGCCTTTTCGATAATTTCTGTATAGGAACCTTTAAATAAAATGTATTTTTTGTTTTTGAATTAATTACGTCCATATTATTTGAATAACAGGGTGTACCTCCACCTAATGAAAGAACAAAATTAGATTTATAGTCTAAAATTTTAATAAGAATTTTTTTTTCAATTTTTCTAAACTCTATTTCACCTATGTCAGAAAAAATATTTGAAACGGTTTTATTATATTTTTTTTCAATTGCTTGATCAAGATCAATAAATGAAATATCTAATTTTTTGGCTAATTTTTTACCCACTGATGATTTTCCACTTCCCATATAACCAATTAGAACAATAATATTAAAATTCTTTGAAGAATTAATTGAATTCATATGTATGCAAATTTATGAGAAATATTCTTTGAATAATATCTTTATTGGCCCTATATTTGCGATCTTCAAAATAAGACCTGGTAGCTCAGTTGGTAGAGCATCTCCCTTTTAAGGAGAGGGTCCTGGGTTCGAGCCCCAGCCAGGTCACTACCCAGCGCACGTGGCGGAATTGGTAGACGCGCTAGGTTGAGGGCCTAGTGGGAAATATCCCTTGGAGGTTCGATTCCTCTCGTGTGCACAACCATCTTTAAATTGAAAAAAAAAGTTATAATTATCGGTTCTGGATTCTCATCTCTTTCCGCTGCCTGTTACCTAGGTAAAGCTGGGTTTGATGTTAGTATTTATGAAAAAAATTTAGATTTTGGTGGTAGAGCTAGACAATTTAAAGAGAAAGGATTTACTTTTGACATGGGTCCAAGCTGGTATTGGATGCCAGATGTTTTTGAGAGATTTTTTAATGACTTTGGTAAAAAAAGTTCTGATTTATATGAAATTAAGAAATTA
>MDTB01039901.1_pt1 | contig 15974 bp, 15 predicted proteins | sample 811161 | NCBI WGS metagenome assembly MDTB01 (sample SAMN05326650, study PRJNA326480) | marine metagenome | isolation source: seawater | place: Mediterranean Sea | collected 2009 | reverse complement strand
ATTTGCCCTGCATTTAATTTATGATTAAATGGTATAGCATCTCCATGACCTGCTGCTGTTACTATTGGTACATTTAATAGTTCTGCTAATTTTATTACGCTTTTATATTTAGAATTGTATTTAATTCCACCACCAGCGATAATAACTATTTTATCTGAACTACTGATAATTTTTACAACTTTTTTTATATAATTAGACTTTGCTTTGGTTGAGTTTTGGCTAACAAAAGACTGATTTTTCTCATTAATTTTAAACTTTTCTTTATTTGATAAAATATTTCTTGGTAAATTAATGCAGACAGGCCCTCTTCTAGGTGACATTGCTAATTTAAAAGCATCACTAAAAGTTTTTGGAATATTTTTAGTGTTTTTTACTGTCCAAGTTTTTTTAGTTACTGGTTTAAATAAAGATTGTTGGTCGAGGCCTTGGAAAGCATCTTCCATCTTATCTTTTGTAGAATACGATCCTGCTATTGAAACAACTGGAGAAAAAGCTGCCTTCGCTTGTGCAAGGCCAGTGACTAAATTTGTAGCACCAGGGCCATTTTGTCCAGCAAGTATTATGCCTGGTTTATTAGATGCTCTTGCATAGCCATCAGCCATATGTGTTCCAGTTCTTTCATCTCGAACACCAATAAATTTTATATTTTTTTCGTGATAAAGAGCATCAAACATTTCCATTGTAGCGGATCCTATTAAACCAAAAACATGTTTAACTCTTTCTTTTTTTAAGGATTTAACCGCAGCTTGGCCACCAGTCAGATTCTTAGGCTTAATCACGAAACTTTTTTAACTTCAGTATTTAAATCATCTTTAAAGTGAGGCATTACCTTTTCTGTGAACATTTTAATACTCTTCATGCAATCTTCATGCTTAACACCTGGAAAATTAGACCATACCTGTAAGTTTTGAAGATTTAATTCTGATTTAAGTTCATGAATTTTATCTATCACGTATTCTGGTGTTCCAAAAAGCATGTTTCGCTGATGTAAAAAATCATAGCTTAATAAATCTAATTTTCCTTTAGTTTGAGGCAATTCTTCGCCCGGGTCCATATGATTGCCCAGGCCTCTCCAATGACAGACCCATCGCATGTAGTTAACCATATGTTCACCAGCTTTTTCTTTTGCTTCTTCCATTGTATCTGCAACAAACATATCTCTTACTAACGAAATACCTTCTCCCATTGGAACATTTCTTTTTTCAGATTCAGATTTAGCATTTTTAAATGCTTCAAATTTAATTTTTAAAGCTTTCACTGTAGGTATCCACATTATAATATTTAAACCTTGCTTCGCAGCCCATTCAATAGATCTAATTCCATCAACTACTTGATGAATAGGTGGGCAAGGTTCTTGGTAAGGTTTAGGAAGAACACTTATATTTTCCATAACATTTGTTTCAAGGTTAACCAAATCTTTATTTGGAGGACTCATATCATGTTGCCATACATAATTAGGTGCAGGATAAGTATAAAACTCACCCTTGTGATTAAAAAATTTTTCTTTCCAAGCTTTTTTTAAAATTGTAAGAGTTTCTTCAAATAATCTAAAATTTTTTGCTTGGTCTTTCATATCTGCTTCTTTATTTAAATTGATTGCTTCTCTTCCGTAAATTCCTCTTCCAATGCCAACTTCAACTCTTCCTTTTGATAATTGATCTAGTAAGGCGATATCTTCTGCCATTCTAATTGGGTTATGAAAAGTAATTACATTGCAAGCCTGGCCAATTCTTATATTTTTTGTTCTTGCAGCAGCATCAACACCCATCATTAATGGATTGGTAAGAGACTCCATTCCTTCATGATTAAAATGATGCTCTGTATACCAAATCGAGTTCCATTTATTTTGATCACAATATTGAGTTATTTCTCTAGTCTCATCTAACAGTTTATCATATGGTTTGTGGGTCCAATTAGTTGTATTGCAAAAATAGCCAAATTTCATCTAAGCCTCCTTTAAAAATAAATTTAAAGACGACCGATCCCGCTTTCGTAAAATATCATTCCGATGAGTTATGTATCGTCAACTAAACATAGAATATAACACTTTTAGATTTTGCTGTGAAGATTTATTTGTTAGATAAAGATTATTTAAATAGCCAAAATTGTTTATAAATCTATAAAAATCAAATAGTATAAATGATTAGTGAAAAAAATTCTTATAACAGGTGCAAGTGGGTACATAGGAAAGTGCTTATTTTATTTCTTAAAAAAAAAATATGAAGTTATTGGAATAGATAAAGAAAATGATTCTGAAAAAAAAATATATAAGTGTAATGTGTTAAATACAAAAAAACTTGAAAAAATTTTATTTAAAGCAAAACCCAATTTGATAGTTCATTTAGCAGCACAGTCTCTAGTAGACGAAACAATAAATAAAAAAAAATATTATACCAATAATGTTCTGGCTACCAAAAGTTTAATTACTGCAATGAAAAAAAATAATTTAAATAAAATTATTTTTTCAAGTACAGCTGCAGTTTATCAAAAAAATTCAAAACCATTAAAAGAAAATTCAAAATTGAAGGCTCTTAGTACATATGCAAAAACAAAATTAATCTGTGAAAAAAATATTAAAAAACAAAAAAATATTAATTCTGTTATATTAAGATTTTTTAATGTTTGCTCTGCTCTAGATAGGCCTATTATAGGCGAACTTCATAATCCTGAAACACATTTAATTCCTACAATATCATACAAAGCAATGTTTAATAAAAAAATCTATATCTATGGCAATGACTTTCCAACGCATGATGGAACTTGCATAAGAGATTATATACATATCAAAGACATCTGTTCAGCAATTCAAAAATCAGCTAAATACTTACTTGAAAATAAAAAATCTACAATATTGAACGTGGGCAATAAAAAAGGTTTATCTAACAATCAAATTGTAAACTTTACAAAAAAAATTTAAAAAAAAAAATTGATATAAAATATGTTCAAAGAAGAAAAGGAGATGTCGCAATGCTAGTTTGCAACTCAGATAAAGCGAAAAAAATAATTTCTTGGTCAGCGCAGAACTCAAATTTAAAAAAAATATTAAATGATGAAATGATTTGGATAAAAAAATTTAGAAGAATGGGTATTAGTAGAAAATTTAAGAATTATTTATAACCTAAATAAATCTATTATTTATAAGCAAAACTTAGTCTACTAGTTCTTAATAGAGCTCAATTGAGATTTATCAAATAATTCCATGTGGACTGATCCTAAATTTTGTTCATCTTTTTCTTTTATACTGAATAATGGAGAAGGAAAATTGAATGGTTTTGCCATCAAATCAATAACTCTATGATCTCCCGTAATTATATCTCTATTCGAAGAATGAGAATTATTTTTAAAACGAAAGTTTGTTACCAACAAGTATTTTATAGGTGAGTTACAAAAATTTTTTAAAAAATTAGATATATCTTTATAGCTAAAATGGATGAGGCAATCTCTACAAATCATCAAATCACATTCAGGCAAAGACTCTTTTATAATATCTAATTCAACAAAAGTTACTGCATTATTTTTATATAACTGATTATTTTTTTTTATTATTTCGGGGACTATATCTCCGCCTATATATTTTGTTAATTTATTATCTGCTAAAAAAAGCTTCATCCAATTAAAGTCTCCACATGGAGCATCTAAGATAGTATTAATATTATATTTTTTTAATACAATTGGTAGTTTCGACCTAAGGTTTTCTGTAATTTCAATAGTTGATCCTGGACCGGATACACTTTCTTCATTATTCCAATAGTTGGTTTTATAAATTTCTGTAAATCTGTCCTTAGCATTTTTTAAGTTTAAAAAATTTCTTTTTTTTTTGTATAAATAAAAATTATAAGGATAAAATATAATTTTTTTTAATGTTTCAAAATATCCATACTTTGTAATATTATTTGTAATTTTTTTAATCATTTTTATTTTAATTTCACATAGCAAAGCCAATTATAATCTTTTGCTTCTTCAAAAGCTTTTTTATATTTATCTTTATATGAATTATCTAAAATAGGTTTTTCTGTAGGATAAAATTCTTCAGTCCAATTATCGCCCCATCGTGTTTCTATAGTTTTGAAAATCGGTGGAAATTCGTAATAAGTTTCTATTATCTTATCTATGTTTTTAAAATGATTTTCATTAGGTAAAATATCTTGCACAGAAAGATTATATTTAAAAATTTCATTTTTATAACTCTTATCTATTTTTTTTTTGAGATAATGATTTAAAATCATAATTAAAGCTTTTATTAGATTTTTGAATCCGGTTCTTTCATCGTTTAATCCAGATCTATGAAAAATTTTTTTTAAAGAATAAGTATCTCCATGTAAAATTGGATAATTGTCATCAATTATTACATTTTTGAAACCAAAAAAATATGATTGCATCAATCTTTCATATGAATTTTGATGATCATCAAAGAAAACTAAAGAATTTATTGGGATTTTAGAAAAATCATGATTTATGAAATCTTTGTTTGAGTAAGTGACTCTTTTTGAAGAAGATATGTACTCTCTTTTCTTTAAATTTATATCTAAAGATAAAATATTCGCATTCGGTAAAGTTTTTTCAATTAACCAAGTTGATTGACCTTTCCAAATTCCAGATTCAACAACAAATTCAGGATTAATATTTTTTAAAATAAAATAAAAAGCAAACATATGAGGATATTTCATTCCACCCTGATTATCTTTGATTGGTCTTTCAGAATAAATTTTTTCAAAATATAATAATTCTGTTCTAATAGAATCGTATGACCAGTTTGGAGGGTTTTTTTTATATATATTCATGAATCTTTTAATGTTATTTTAAATTTAATAAAAGTTTAACTCTTAAACTAATTAAATAGGGTATTACCTTGAAAAACAAATTTAAGTTGCAAAGCAAATATCTTTTCCATAATCTTTTTGGGTCTTGTAAAATTCTATAGAGCCATTCAAAACCTAAATCTTGGACAATTTTTGGCGCCCTTTTTATTTGTCCAGAATAGAAGTCAAATACTGCGCCAATCGCACCTATAAATTTTGTGTCTAATTTACTTATGTTTTCATATATCCATTTTTCTTGTTTTGGCTGAGTTAATCCAACCCATAAAACATCAGGTTTTTTTTTATTTATAAAGCTAAGCATTTTTCTATTTTCTATTTTACTATATGTTTTTTTAAAAGGGGGCGAAAGGTATCCCGAAACCTTTATATTTGGATAGTCAAGTTTCATTTTGTTAACAATAAAACGTAGTGTTTTATTTGTAGATCCAAAAAATAAATATTTATATTTTTTTTGTTTATTAAGCTTAAAATTAAGCTCATTAAATATATCTGTACCTGCTATTCTTTCACTGATTTTTATTCCTAAAATTCTGCAGGCCAATATAGTTCCATAACCATCTGGAATAATCCAATTAGAGGCAGCTAACGCATCTTTGAATTTTTTATCATTGTCAAGTATTAATAAGCTATTAGTATTTAATGTAGATAGAAATTTTGCTTTTCTTTTCTTGCTTTTTAAATGTTTTATAATTTGAATACTACAATTAACATTAGTGTTTTTGAAAACTTTTTTTAGAAAGTATTCTAAGTTTTTTTTCATTTTTGAATTTTATTATTTTGAATCGCTTTATTATAAATTGTCATCAATTTTTTATAATTATCGCGGTCACTAAAAAGTTTATTGGTTTTTTTTGCGCGGTAAGATAGTTTTTTTAAATAATTTTTATTTCTCCATGCCTTTTGAACATTTTTAAATAAAGAATGTTCATTTTTAGCTTTAAATAAAAATCCGTGGCGATAATTTTTGATAAGTTCTGGCAAGGTACCAATGTCAGATGCAGCAACAGGAGTACCTTTTGATAAAGCTTCTATAATTACAAGTCCAAAAGGTTCATACCATTCCGAAGGAATGATTAATAACTTTGATTTTTCAAATTTTTTTTCAACTTGTGTATAAGATACATTTCCAGAAAAAGTTATATTATTTAATAAATGATCTTTTTTATAATTTCTTAGATTAATTTCATCTTCTCCATTTCCAATTATTTCTAAATTTGGAGCATTTTCTCCCCAAATTTTCCAGGCTTTCATTAATGTATGTGGTCCTTTTTCTGAACTAAGTCTGCCCACAAAAATTACTTTTTCATCTCTTTTTGCCCATTTAATATATCTTTTTTTCATTTGCAGTGAATGTGGTTTTACTGATAATTTTTTTTTATCAAAACCATGTTTTCTATGAATATTCCTATGAAAGTCTGTACAAAAAATAAAATTTGAAATGAATTTTAAAAATTTTTTATTTTTATTAAACAATCTTAAAACAATGTATGTTAAAATTTTAGAATTTTTAAAAAAACCATATTTATAAAAATTATCGTCAAAAAAATTTATTTTACCTAATATTAATCTATAATTATGTACTGATAAGACAATAGGTATTTTCTTTTCGTTAAAAAATTTAAAAACTGAGTAACTCCATAAAGGGAAAATATTATGTATATGAACTATATCTGGAGTTTCATTTTTTTTAAAATAATTTTCTAAAATTTCTATACTTTTTTTAGAATAAGATAAATTTTTTAAGACTGAAAACCAATTAAAAATTGATGAAATTTCTTCCTTATTCTTTCTTATTAATTGCTTAACTTTATGTCCTTTCTTTCTAAGTAAATTTCTTTCATTATTTAAAACAATTTCTTCACCACCTCTTATAAAATATTCGTTATGAATTTGTAGAATTTTCATTAACCTAAAATTTTCCTTTTTATCCACTTTAATCTATTGAAAATAGATTTACTAAAAACCGTATTTTCTACTGTCAAATCATATTTAGTGTTTAAGATGATATTTGTTGGATATTTTAGTGGAAAAGTCATTTTATTTTTACTTTCATTTGATGGCATATATTTATATGACAGCGATTTAGTGTGACTAGAGTCTTCACCTATACCTATATTTGATAAAAGATTTGTTTCTGGAATAATGGATAGTTTTTCATTAACAAAATTTGTGAAGTTCCATATATATGCCCAAGAATCTATTTTCTTATCGTTGACTTTATTTAATATCCAGTGCCAATAAACATATGCTCTAAAAGAACCTAAATAGTCTTTTAGAAATTTTGTTTTTTTTACTTTATCCAAGTTAACTAAGTCGAAATCAATCTTTTGCCAACGATCTTTCCATGTTGCCCATCCCCAGACATTACAATATTTGGAGTACAAATAGCTGTTTTCCTCACCTTTCCAATCAGATAAAAAGGTTGTTCCACAGACCGAACTTATTTTTTTATTTGTTTGATATCTATTTAACATTGACTCCATAAAATCAAAAAATTCTTTAGATGGAATACAGTCATCTTCTAAAATTATAGCTTTTTCTTCTTTATTAAATACCCAGTTTAATCCTGAAATAATTCTTTCTCGGCAACCTAAATTTGAATCTGAATTATTGTAAAAAACTTCACATTTCCAATCTATTTTCTCAAATATTTTACGTGATTTGGCAACTTTTTCTTTATCACTTTCAAAATTTTTTCTGGGTCCATCAGAAATTACATATAAGTTTTCAGGCTTGTATAACTTAAGGCTTTCGAGTAATTGACTCGTATTATCAGGTCTATTAAAAATTATTACGGCTACAGGAATTTTCATTAATTAATTATAATACTACCAATAACAATTATTTTCTACCAAATGCGATTTTGCGGGTTTATCTTCTAGTTTTGGACGGACCCAATTTTCATTAAAAAATTTACTTATTATTGGGTGATTTTCCCATCTAGCTCCTTTAATACCAAATAAAATTTGAAGACTTCCACCCATATGAATTGATTGTTTTCCAATTCTTTTTACATGAGCGGCAAGTGGAAAACCGTATGCTCCACAACCAATCAAAGCAACATCAAAATCTTTTTTTGATATTTCTTCTTTCATAAACTCTAAAGCTTGAAACCAATTTTGAAATGAATTTTTTTCACCTGATAAACTTTGAACAGCTTTTATTACTTTTAATTCAAAATTAGGAAGAATATTTTTATTAGGAAATAAAAAATCTTTTTTTTCGTATTGTTCGTAAATTGTTTCTGCAAAAGGATGTATTACTAAAACTTTTTTACCTTCAAGTGATTTACTCCATGGTTCATCATTCAAATAAGGTTCAAGATAGTTCAGTTGAATTTTAATTGAATTTTTTAACTCTTTTTTAAAAAATTTTTCTTCTATTCTCCATGAACCTAAAATATCAACTTGCTGCATATCCATTCTCATCATTTCAGAAAATTTAATGATATTTTCTTCATTAGAAGGAAAAAAACCAGCCAAGGTGAACATTCTTGAAAAAAAACGTTTTTTTAAAAAAATTTTTAATATTTTTGGAAGCCTAGGGTACAATACAGCTTTAATTTCAGTAGATCCAATTCTTGCTGCCATGAATGGATTTCCAGATAAAATTTTCTCATGCAATTTAATATTAGCTTCTTTTTTATTTAACATAATTCTTTTTAACCATTTATAGCCCGCATATATAGATCTCTTATTTTTGTTTTTGAAAAATTTAAATGTGTTTGTTTATAAATATTATATTTAAAATTTTCTATTGAAGATTTATTATTAGATAACTGCATTAAAGCAGGAATACAATCTTTAGGTTCATCAACAACTATTCCTGATTTACCACTTTGAATTAGTTCTTCGGAAGAAAAAGTAGATTTAGTAGTAATAATAGCTAAACCAGCGCTTGCAGCTTCTGCTATAACCATTCCATAAGGGTCAGCTTTTGAAGGAAAAATAAAAATATCGTGATCATTAAAAATTTTTTTATGCAATGAAGAGCCATATGAAACGCTATCTATATAATTCACACCTTTCACATTTGCTTTTTTATCTTGTGTGACAATTGTTAAATCAAATTTTTTTAATATCATATCTAAATTATCTATTAAAAGTGATCCTCCCTTTCTCTCAAAGTCACCTCCTATAAATAGAACCTTAGGTTTGTTGGGAGTAGGCCTGGGAGTTATATTAAAAAGTTCAATATTTAAAGGTGCTGGTATTCTTTGCATTTGAGAATTTTTAACTCCATAACAAGTAGCTAAATTTTCCATAATTTTATCAGTTCTACATAAAATTTTAGGAATCTTCTTTAAAATATAAGATTGAAGTATATGCACTATATCTTTTTTAATTTCTTTTTTAAAAATAAATTCTTGAAAAGATCTTGTCCAATCAAGCATCAAAATACAATTTTCAATATTATAAGCTCCATATCCCCATGTTGCTGGGCCAATAGAATTAAAAATAATTTTTTTATTTTTACTAGAATAACTTTTGAGTATTTTTCTTAAACTGGCAGTCGATATGATTTTATGTGACAACGATCTTTGTTCAAAAAAACTACCATGACCTAAATTATTTTTTTGATTAAAGCTAAAAAAATCCATATTATCTGAAAATAAGTACTTTAAATTATTTTCTAAGGTTATATTCCCCATATCTATAGGGTAGGTTATACATAAAATGTTTTTCATAAATTAATTTTTTTGTTTAATACTTTAAAACTTTTGACAAACTAGGATATTAAACAGCTTTTGCTTCAGTGGTACCAAGCCTACCAACCATAAAATTTTTTTTGATCTTAAAATCTGTGTAATCATTAGATTTTAATATTTAAATTTTAATTCCTTTTATCAAATAACTGCCATATAAAAAAAGGGGGAAATTTTTTCCTAATATATTTGACACTCTTCCACTGCCTTGAATTTGTATATGTTTAAAGCCATTCATTTGTAGTTTTAATTTTAAAATTTCTGGAAAATGCTGGCTTACATGAGATCGGCCAAGAACACTTTTTTTATTAAATTTTAGTTTTATATAATATGGATTGGGTGTTGTGAGTAATATTTGTCCACCAATTTTTAAAATTCTAAAAAAATTCATTAGCAACTTTTGGACATCGGCTTCATATAAGTGTTCTATAAATTCCCCAGCAATAATAATATCATAGCTGTTATCAGGAATATTTAAATTAATTTCCTTTAAACTATAAATTTTTTCATAAATGTTTTTTGGTATTGTATTTAAATATTCATCAACAATTTCAACACCATCTAATTTTAATAAAGGATTTAATTCTTTTAAAATAATTCCTCCTCGCCCATTGCCACATCCAACATCAAGGATTTTATTATAATCTTTAAAATGAGAAAAAAACTGTACGTATCTTTTTTCTGTAAAGGGGTCTCCAGATGACTCACCTTCTAATGGGGTATTTATTATTTTATATTTATCATCCATTTCAATTATATTTTTAATCGCATTTAATTAGTAAGAATATTCATATAGATTTTTTCTAATTTATTTCTAGAAAAATTCTTGTGATTACTTTTATATATATTTGATTTAAAAATATCAATTCTCATAAGTTATCATACAATACTATCTGAAAATAAATACTTTAAATTATTTTCTAAGGTTATATTTTCCATATTTATAGTGCAGGTTATACATAAAATGTTTTTCATAAATTAATTTTTTTTAAAATACTTGTGTTCTAATAAAATTTTTAAAATAGATTTTATATATCCAATGAAAAAATGGACAGGCCAAAGAATTCCACCATATTTAAAAGATAATCTAAACCATGATTTGAGTGGTTTTTCTTTTCTATCAAAAAGTTTAGAAATTTTTTTAAGAATAGAAAGCTTATCATAATTTTGATGGTTAAGAGTCTTTCTCGAACATTCACCAACATATTTGGCAGCTAATAAAATATTTATATTATTTTTTTTAGCTCTCATCGAATATTCGATATCTGCAAATGCATGTTCAAATTTACCGTCTATTTTTCCAATTTTACAGTATACTTTGTGAGGTATCATAACTATATTACCGTTCATTGTGTCTATTTCTTGAATTTCACCATTAACATCAACCATTTTATATTTAAAAGGAGTAAAAAATTTATTAGTAAATTTCGTTCCACCGTAGGTTCTATTTTTAGTTACAGGGTCAAAAGTACTTCCTACTATTATTTCATTGCCATTTTTTTTAGTTTTCAATAATTCATTTATTGCAGTATCTAATAGGTAAGTATCATCATTAAGCCACATATAGTGATCAAATTTTTCTTCTGATTTTAGAGCAGTTTCCCAAGCTAAAGCCATACCCCTTGCCCAAAATAAATTTCCGCTTCCTTTTATTATTATAGCAGCTGGAAATAGCTCTTTTATTGCTTCTTCGCTTCCATCACTAGATGCATCGTCTACTAAAAAAACTTTTAAATTAATATTTTCTAAATTTTTTTGTTTAAATAGTGCTTTTAAGCACCTAATAGTATTCTGTTTTCTATTATAACATGTTATTAAAACAGCAATATTAATCATATAGAATTAAAAAAATATTTAATTTCTTTATCAGTATATTCTCTAAATTTTTCGCTTAAACAAATACCAATTATTAAGTAAAATAAAAAATTATCTGGATTTAAAATTATAGGTTTTTCTACAAAAAAAAATATCCAAGAAAACACTATATAAATACCCAGCATTTTTGAATAATTATTCTTAGAGTGATTTATAGCAAAATAGGAAGGAATTAAAATTATTAGTAAATAAAATATTACTCCAACCACACCAGATTTAATTAAAGAATTTAAAAATCCCACTTCTGTTTGCATTCTAACATTTGTTCTTTTTGCAGTTTTTTCTTCATAGTATTTTTCTGAATAATGTCCAGCACTTGCTCCTCCTCCTATAATTAAATTTGTAGCTCCACTATTTACTGTATGTAATACTTCTTCATACAACAAAGTTCTTGTATTTGCTTTTGAAATTCCTGGATCAAAATTACTTTCATTTATATATTGAAAAAAATCTATCTTACCTTGAATACCAAGTTGTAAAAATATTATTGGTATAAAAATTATAATTGTAGATAATGAGTTTATTAATTTTGGTTTCAATAAAAAAAAATAATACAATAACACACAAAACCAACTTACACCTATCCTTAATAAATTTGCCCTATAACCGAAATCATGAAAAATACTAACTAAAGAAATTATAATAATTAAATACCGATGTGTCGGTTTAAGAAATGGAAATGACAATATAAGAATAAATACAATTGAAGAAAATCTTGCTGTTGCATGAGAATATATATCTAAAAATTGTAGGCCCCAAATTATTATACTAGCGAATATTACTATAGGAAATATTCTATTAATCATTAATTTAAACAAATATAAATTTTTCTCAAAATCCATACCAATAAATATAGCTAAAGATGCTAATGTTCCTGGAATGAAAGATACGCCTATATATTTATAATCCCAATATGTAGTGGATTGTGCAAAGCCATTGATAACAACAAATAATGCATATGCCCAAAAAAGTTTAAATAAATTTTTTGAAATAATTGGTATATCATCAAAGTTTTGACTACGAAGAGCTATATTTATTAAAAGACCACTAGCAATATAGATCAAAAAATAATGAAGCATAGGTGGCCTGATGGGATTGGAATATGTGGTGAATTCTACAAAAGATATAATTAAAAATATTGTTAAAACTTGAGTTGAATATTTCACTTTTTTATTTTTTAATAATTAGCAAATTAAACTATGTTATATTTTCTTTCTAAAAGATAATCCACGATATAAATTGAGGAATTCTTTAGGACCTGCATTTAATCCAAAATATTTCTTAACTTGTAAAGATAATTTTTTTCCTTTTGCAAATCTTTCAGATTTATTTAATTTATGATAATTGATCATAGCTTTTGAGATAGACTTGGTATTCAAATTTACATATGTAATTCCTTTTATTTTTTTTTTAAAATCAGATAATGCGATAACGTTTGATAAAATACATGGCAAGCCACATGCCATAGCTTCAACAGCCGCTACCCCAAAACCTTCTTCAAGACTTGGCATAATAAAAACATCTGCTGCGGTAAAATATTTTTTTACATCTTTTACATTTCCCAAAGTTTTTGCTCTTTTTTCTTCATCTTTTTTTTTAATGTAATTATCTAAAATTTGATTATTTCCACCAATTTGCAAAAAAAGAATTTTTTCTCTTTTACTAATTAAAGATAAGGCATCTACAATTGAATTGTAATTTTTATAATAAGTAAATTTACCAATGGATAAAAAAAGGCTTATGTTATTTGGAATATTTAATTGCTTTCTAATTTTATGATAGTCGTTTGTTTTCCTCAAAAAATATATTTTATCATCATACCAATTAGAAATTAATTTATTATTCATTAAATAATTTTTTTTTTCATTGATTTGGCCAGATGGGCTATTACTAATAAATTTAGTCCGCAATATATGAAGTGATATTTTTCTTTCGACTAATTTTCTAATTCTTAAAAAAGTTGAAAATCTAAAGAGATGATGAACGGTTCTAATCAAACCAACTTTATAACCTAGAGCTAGTCTGGTTATTAAACTGTAAAAAATATCAGCTCTTTCAGGATGAATATGAACTATATCAAATTTTTTTTTTTTCATTAATTTGTAAATTTTTGAAAAGAAGGAAATATTTTTTTCAAAAGGAATGTGGTAAATTTTACATTTTTTAGCTTTAAGTTTTGGAGCAAAGTTTCCTTTTTTTTTACCCGTAGATAGAATATGCATTTCAATTCCATTATTTATCCACATTGATGCAGCTCCAGAAATCATTAGTTCAGCACCTGAATAATTTATTTGATTTAATATATGCAAAACCTTAATTTTTTTCATTTTAATTTTTTGTTTTTTTTAAATATTTTTGGAAGAGATTTAAATATTTTTTTACTATTTTTTTATTATCAAATTTTACTTTTACATATTTGTTTGCTTTGTACCTTATTTTTTTCCATAAATTTGGATTTTGTAAATATTTCTTTAAAGCGTTAACTATTTGTTCAGTATTATTTACATCAACTAACAAACCATTATTTCCAACTATTTCTGAAGTTGCGCCAGAATATTTGCCAGCTATAATTGGAACGCCCGTTATCATCGCTTCAATATAAATTGTTCCAAACGTTTCTACTAAAGATGTATGCAATAGAACATCAAATTTAGGAAATATTTTTAATAAATCTCTATGTTCTACATGTCCATGAAAAATAACATTTTTATCTAAATTATTTTTTTTAGCCCATTTATAGGCTTTTTCACCTATTTTCATCTGATGACCCATTAAGCACAAAGTACTATTAGGTGAAAATTTATTGAATTCCTTAAATGCTACTAAACCTCTTTTAATATTTTTAAAGGGGACAAATCCGTTATTTAACATCATTATTCTCAACTTTTTATCTATTCTTTTCTTTTTTAATTTAATTTTAGATAGATTTTCTCCTAAAGAAGTATTGAAAATATTTTCAACTCGAATTTTTGTATATTTTTCTGTTTCTAACTTTGCATAATACGAAGGAGCTGTGATTTTTTTTGCGATTCTTAAGTTTTTACATGCCATAAAATATCTGGATAATCTTGTAATGTTTTTGTCATATTTTATAATAAGGTGCGGAATATCATGATTGGTTAAAATATATTTTTTTTTAGATTTTGAAGCAGCCAAAGCATACTCGTAAGCCCAATTAGCATAAACCAAATCAGGATTATCTTGTTCAATTGCTTCACTAAGATGGTTTACTTCTTTTTTATATAATAGCCCTCTTAATCGATGTAGATTATTTCTTAAAGGACAGTAATAAATTTTCAATTTTTTATTTTTACAAAAAATAATTCTATTCTTATCAATAATATCGCTTGATAAAGTAATGATGGAAACATTATGACCAAGCTTAACTAAACCTAATGCCAAATTTTGAAGATGTGAAACTCCATGACCCATGGGCAACGATCTACGATCTTTTTTTTTGATTAATGGATAAAAATCATATGATGTAATTGGGCCTAGAATCGCAATTTTCATAAGTCTTTCAATAATTACTACAATCTACCAATAATTACTACTTTCAACTAAATGTGCATTTTTTGGTGTTTCATCTTTTGTTGGACGAGTCCAATGTTCATTAAAAAGTTTAAGATAAATTCCATTCGCTTGCGTTGGTTTTTCCCAACGCTTTCCAATAATTCCAAATAACATTTGTAATACTCCTGCCAAATGAAATCCTTTTTTACCCATACGTTTAGCATGAGCGGCCAAATGCAATCCGTATGCACCGCATCCTATAAGAGCTATATCATAGTCAACTTGGTTCATTTGTTTTTTCATAAACTCTAATGCTTCGAACCAATCTTTAAAATCAGATTTTTCATTAGCTACAGTTTGGACAGCTTTAATTGTTTTAAGTTCAAATGAAGGGAGTAAATTATTTTTAAAAAGCAATTCTCTTTTTTTATACTGCTTTTCTATCGACTGTTGAAATGGATGCACAACTAATATTTTTTTACCTTCCAAGGCTTTAGTCCATAAGTTATTTGAAAAGAAAGGTTCTAAATATTCGATTTGAACTTTTTGAGCATTTTTAAGTTCTTTTTTACATAAATCATCGTCAAGACGCCATGATCCAATAATATCTATTTCTGGTAAATCTGAAAAAACCAATTCACAATATTTTTCAACTAATGGGATTTCGATTGGAAAAAAACCTGACCAAACTTTAAAATTATTTAAAATGTTTCTATTCCACCACCAAGGCTGCGATTTATTAGTAATAAAATCCAAAGCAGATCGATGTTCTGAGTTTATAGCAATATAGTTTTTTAAAACATTTCTTTCTGTTGCTCCAATTCTTGCTATCATGCAAGGCTTTTCTGATATCAAAGAGCTATATATTTTATCTGAGGCTAAATCAGCCTCAGAACGATTTAAAACAAAAGTTTTTCTTTTAATTGGAAAAAGCAAAATATAAATTCTTCTAAGAATTTTAAGAATAAAGTAATAAATGCTCATAGCTATTTATATAAATAATTAAATATAATTATATTTTTTTAGTTTATTTCTGGTTAATCCTTCTTTTATTAACTTTT
>MDTB01178451.1_pt1 | contig 15975 bp, 5 predicted proteins | sample 811161 | NCBI WGS metagenome assembly MDTB01 (sample SAMN05326650, study PRJNA326480) | marine metagenome | isolation source: seawater | place: Mediterranean Sea | collected 2009 | reverse complement strand
GAAGAATATTGGTTCTTTAATGAAAATACAGAACAAGGAATATCACGCTTACCTAATCCACCTTATAGTTTGAATAAAGATTATAGACAAATATTTAATATCGAAGCTGATAAATCCGGAGTTGCTGGACCTTCACAAGAAGGCTCAGTACATTTATATAGAAGAACTCCAGACGGTGATTATGAAAGATATCGTGTGTTTGTTTCTGAACACAGGAAAGCAAATAGAAAATTTGGGAAAAAAGTTAAAATAGTACAACAGGGTAATTATTATACACTAGCTGTATCAAGCGAAGGTCTTGGCACAAGACAAGATCCGGGATCTATAGAATTTTATAGACATGGCACAAAACCTTCAACACAGTTTAGAGGATCGTATCAACTTACAGCATATGCTCCTGGAGATATTGTTTTATTCCAAGATGATTATTATGAATGCTTAAAAGCTACTACTAGTACAATTGGCATAATTCCTGATCCTGTATATTGGAATAATATTAGTTGGCGACAAGGTAAAGATAGAAATTATAGAGGTGTATGGGATAACACCTATAAGTATGAAAAAGATACTATTGTAAATTACCAAGGTAGTTTATATAAAGCAAAAACTAATCTTTCTGAAAATACAGCTTGGTCAACAACTAGTTGGGAAGCTTTGAGTACAAAGGTTGATTATTTAGGTATTTTGCCCAACACTACATCGCAAGTATTTTATGGTGAAAATACGTTTGATCCTATACAAAACATAGTACAGTTCAGCAAAGACTTTGATATAAGTGCAGACGGTGATGTTTTAATTACAACTAGTGAACAAGTTAAAACTGATAGTACACGTGATATTGCAGTAGTTGTTTATAGAGAAGCCGACGATAAGTTCCAGTTTGAACAACTTATTACGCAACCAACTACAGTAGATGGCTTTGCTGATAAAATTAGTTTACATCCAGACGGAACAAGATTTGCAGTTAGTGCTCCTCTTGTTGATTCAACCAAGATCAATCAAGGTGTTGTTTATATCTATAATGCAAATAGATTTGGTACGTTTGGAACATCAGTAAACTCTACATTGGGAATATTTAATCCAACACAAACTTTACTTCCGCCACAAGATGAGGAATCTGAAAAGTTTGGTTATGCTTTAGATTGGGGAGTTGACAACTTAGCTATTTCCAGCTTGAACGGAGATCAAGTTATTCCAACAGAATTTGACACATATGAAAAAAATAAATCAAATTCATATGAACTTGATACAACTTCAGCATTAAAAGAAACAGCTACTACGTTTGATAAAAAGTTTACTACTTTTAATAATATTAAAATAGATAAAGGTGTAATTTATCTATACGAACTACTTGATGATGCGTCAACAGGAAATGCCGCAACTTATACATCTCCAAAAAGTGTTTTGCAATCTGAAGTATTTACATATCCTTTAACGCAGACAACTTTCGGAGAACATATATACACCTCTGGTAATCATATATATGTTGGAATGCCTGAACAATTCAGTGAAACTTATAGAGGCGGACTGGTTGATTTTAGAAAACAGCCAAATACAAAAGCGTGGACTAAAATACGGCAAAGTGTACAACCAGTTGATGTTGAAAAAATTGAAGGGGTTTTCTTATACAATAAAAGAGAAGAAAGAATTATTACTTATCTTGATTTTATTGATCCAGTGCAAGGTAAAATAGCCGGAATAGCAGAAGCACAAATAGATTTCAAGACAAGTTTTGATCCTGCATTCTATAATACCGGTCAACGTAAAGATGATAATGTTGATCCTAACAGACATTGGTCAGAGGAACACGTAGGACAAGTTTGGTGGAATATAGGAGATGCTAGATTTGCTCATTCATATCAAGGCACACTTGCATTCCAAAAAAATACATGGAATACCCAGCTTGACGGTTCAATTATAAGTGTATATGAATGGGTAGAAAGTACAGTTTTACCTGAAACGTGGGATAGTTTAGCAGACACAGAACAAGGCTTACTACAAGGAATCAGTGGTATTAGTTTACATGGAAATTCTAAATATACTACTAGGTTACTTTACGACACTACAAGCAACACATTTAGTACATTATACTATTTTTGGGTTGAAAACAAATCTACTATTCCTCTTAAGAAAAATAGAACAATTAGTATTAAAAATCTGGCAGCTCTAATCGGTAATCCAGCTGATCAAAGATATAGATATGTAAGTTTTTTAAGTAAAAATAAATTCCTTTTAACTAATTGTAATGATCTTGTTACTAATACTGATACAGTATTGAATGTAAAATATTCAACAGTTCCAGTAAGGAAGCAAAGACAAAACTCTCATAATCAATATCAAATTATGTCTAAAGGATTAGACACAAGTGTACCAAACAGTGATATAGAAAGAAAATGGTTTGATAGTTTAGTTGGATTTGATGAACAAAATAATATTGTGCCTGACCCAACTATTCCGACTAGTCAAAGATATGGTGTGCAAAATCGACCTAGACAAAGCATGTTTATAAACAGGCAAGAAGCATTAAAACAATTTATTGAAAGAGTAAATGTAGTTTGTAAAAAAACACTTTTAGCAGACGAATATAGTCTAACTAACTTAACAAAAACTGAACCATTACCTACTTTACTAGGTGGGGAATATGATCATAAGGTTAGTACATTTACAGAACTACAAACAATTAGCACAAGTAAAGTTAAACCTGCAAAACTTACACCAGTTGTACAGAATGGTAAAATAGTTCGAGTAACAATAGATGATGCAGGACGTGGATATAAAAACCCACCTAAGATAAAACTAACAGGAGCGGGTGCTGATGTTGACATAGCTGTTACTATCAATTCATTAGGACAAATTACAACAGTAACAATAGCTAACCAAGGTAAAGGATATGATGAAAGCACAAGCATTTCTATAAGAAGATTTACTGTTTTAGTTGAATCTGACAACACAGTGTTTAACAAATGGTCGTTGTATAGTTGGAACGAAACAGATAGAGTTTGGTTTAGAAGAAGTATACAAGATTATGATGTAACTCAATTCTGGAATTATATTGATTGGTATGACGAAGACTACAACCAATTTACTGAAGTTGATGATACTATTGCTGGGTCTTATCTATTAACAAGTCTAGATAATAGAATAGGAGAAACTGTAAAAATTACTTCAGTAGGTTCCGGTGGTTGGTTATTACTAGAAAAAATTGCCGACGAAGATACAGAAGATTATACTGTAAATTATAAAACAGTAGGAAGACAAAACGGAACCCTACAATTTAACGATAAATTATATGACTTTGCAAAAAATACTGTTGGATTTGACAACAGGAGTTTTGATAGTTATTTCTATGATAATACTCCTACTAAAGAACTTAGATTTATTTTAGATGCAATAAAAAATGATATATTTATTGGTACTTTAGCAGTAGAATATAATGAATTATTCTTTGCAACAGTCCGCTACGTTCTTGCAGAGCAAAAAGGCTGTGATTGGGTGTTCAAAACAAGCTTTGTAAAAGTAAAACATAACTTAGGTCCACTTTACCAAGATGTAACTTTTAATAATAACAACTTAGCAAATTATGAATCTTATATTAATGAAGTTAAACCATATACTACAAATGTAAGAGAATTTGTAAGTAATTATTCAAACACTGAGCCAACTAGCACAACTATAAGCGACTTTGATTTGCAACCCGAATATAGTAAGACGAACAAGTCAATTGTTACAAGTAAGGCTCAATTAATTGACGGTGCTGTGGTAAGTGCTCCTAATAGTGCTAATGTTTACCCAAGAAGACACTGGACGGAAAATAACACATATAAAGTAAAAGAAGTTAAAATTGCTGACCCAGGATCAGGTTACACTTCACCTCCTGTAGTTAAATTTACAAGCACAGTAGGATCTGGAGCAACTGCTACAGCATATATAGGATATGGAAAGATTACTAAAATAGAAGTTACTAACCCTGGTTCGGGATATACAGTGGCTCCTACAATTACTTTTGAAGGTTCACAATCAGATGACGGTGCTAGAGCAACAGCAACAGCTATACTTGGAGACGGAGTAGTTAGATCTCCTCACATTGTAACTAAATTTGATAGAGTTTCTGGTAAAGTTTATTATGCATCTTTAATTGAAAATGCTGTATTTACAGCAACCGGTACACAAACAGTTTACAATCTTGACTGGCCAATGGATTTATCAAATTCTAAAGTTAAAGTCTTTATAGGTAAAGATACAGCATCTTTTGTAGAGCAATTGAGAAGCTTATACTATTATCAAAATGTTGAAGATACAACAAAAGGATATACTAGACAAAAAGGCCGCATAATATTTGTAAAACCTCCTAAAGCTGGCGAAATTATAAAAATAGAATATTATAAGCCTATTAGTTTACTTACAGCTGAAGATAGAATAAATTTTGCGTACAATCCGACATCAAGTATGTATGGTAAAGAGTTAGAGCAACTTATGACAGGTGTTGATTATGGAGGAGTAGAAGTTAGAAGCTTTGATTTTGATTCGCCTATAGGATGGGATAGCCAAGGTTGGTATTCAGATAGTTGGGACACATATGATGAAACATTTGAAGATGAAATTTTTACAGCAGATGGTTCTACTAATGCTGTAATATTAACAAAAGCAATGGAACAAAATGTTGTTTATAACATTTATAAAAATGGTATACGTATTGATGATCCTAATTATAATGATTCAAATACTGCAAATACAAATCCACATGCAATAACTAATTCAATAATTGGCGACGGACAAACTAGGATAATTGACTTAGAGGTACAAGGCATAAGTTTACTAGACGGTGATATATTAACTATTAGAAAAACAACAAGTGATGGTAGTAAGCTACCAGATTCGTCTAGTTTTGATACACAATTAAGTGGTGGAGACTTAGCATATAAAACAGCTACTGGAATTGATTCAGAAGATATTATTGTTGATGGCGATGGTTTTGTAACACCGACCACAAGCGGCGGTCCAGAAGAGTTAGTGCCAGGGCAAGTACTAGATACTTTAGACATAAAAGTTTATACTAGAGATAGTGCCGGACAAGGAACTATACATAGTCAAAGCTATATTATGGATAGTACTACTACCTATAGCTTAGGAGTTATACCTCGTACATCTGCAGCAGTTTTAGTAAAAGTGAATAATGTTATTTTAGATAATAGCAACTATACAATAAACTGGACAACAAATCAAATTACATTGAATTCAGCTACACCAGGAGCAGAATTAAACATTATTGCTATGGCACAAGGAGTACAAAATGTTCTTGATTTTGGTGAAGGAGACTCTTATGCAGGACAAGCAGAATATTTGACTACTGTAGATTGGCAAAAAGATGTTAGTGTATTTGTAAGCGTAAATGGTGTACCCCATAATGTAGAAATATTTAATAGTGCTGACAGCGGAGCTGCAGATAGTAGTGGCGCACCTATTGCTAAAGTAGGTATTAGATTCTTAACACCAAGAACAGTCAGCGGAGAGAAAATACACTATACAGTGTTTAGCGAAAAAACAAAAGTCAACTATAGTCAAGTAAGTAAAGATACATTTACAGGAGACGGTACTACTAGAGCATTTACATTATCACAAACTCCGTTTTATGCAAAACCTAATCAACACAATATAATTGTTAAAGTTGGAAACAAAGTACTGAATCCGGGTTACAATATTCAACACACAATTGATGTAGACAATACTAGAGAATACAAAATAGAAACATTCCAACAACCAATTGGTGCAAATGCCGCAGGAGATATTAAAGTGTTTGTACAAGGTGTTGAAAAATTTACACCTAATGAATGGAGATTTGATATTGCAAATAGTCAAATTGTATTATCTGATGAGACAGGTTTGCCTGGAGACTTAGTACAAATTTTTGCTATAACAGATGGTGAATACACAATAACTGATAGTACAATTACTGTTGATGCAACACCTAATGCAAACGATAAAATTGAAGTGTATCAATTTTCTAATCATGATTTACTAGGTATAGAACGTATGAACTATGATGTAGTATCTAGAACATTATTAGTTGATGCAGATGTGCAAAAAGTAAAATATAATAGACTGACCGTGGGCGAAATTCAATTGCGAAAGAAAGCAGTTGATGCACAGTATGTATGGGTAAGTGTAAACAATGAGTTGCTTACTCCTAGCGTAGATTACTATATCACTGACGATAGAATGAAAGTACAATTAGTAAGGATGCCTGCTGAGAATGATGTAATTGATATAATACATTTTGCTCAAGATGTAAGCACTCCAAAATTTGCTTATAGACAATTTAAAGATATGCTTAATAGAACACACTTTAAGCGTTTGGATAAAGAAGCTACAACATTAAGACAAGCATTAAATAGTCATGATATACGTATTGAAGTAGTTGACGGAAGTACATTGTCTGAGCCAAGTAAAGGGCAAAATCTACCTGGTATTTTGTTTATAAATGGTGAAAGGATTGAATATTTTGTAAAAGACGGAAATACCTTAAAACAATTACGTAGAGGAACTTTGGGGACAGGAGTAAAAGACGTACACGCTTCAGGAGCCAAAGTTTTTGATCAAAATATAAGTAAAACAGTTCCTTATCAAGACATGACACAAAGTGAAAGTTTTAACGGAGATGGAACAGCATCTACATTTACTTTAGGTTTTGATGTGGGAGACACAAACGAGATAGAAGTATTTGTAGCAGGTAGAAGATTAAGAAAAACATCAATACAATCTTTTAGACCTACAAAGGCACTAGATAGTCCAGAAGGAGATGTAACTGTGCCCAAAGAGTTTGAATTTAGCAGTTCTGCTAATTCAATAACATTAGCAGAAGTACCGGGTGTAAATAGTAGGGTTACAGTGGTGAAAAAGACTGGTCAACTCTGGAAAAATACAGGAGAAAAACTAGGAGACGCTGAAAATTCGATAGCACGGTTCTTACGAGCAGGAACATCGGCGCTACCAGAATAAATACAGTATAGGAAATACAATGAGCGAAAATATGCAAGATAAAAACGGAGTACTAGTGCAAGGTCATATCAAGATTTTTGACCCTGAATCTAAAGAAATTTACATTGAAAAACGTAATGCAATTCATTATGAAAATATGAGTATTGCATTAGCTGAAAGTTTAAGCAATGCAGGTGCAGGATTTATTTATGAAATGAGTTTTGGTAACGGCGGCACGTCTGTTGATCCAACTGGTATTATTACATATCTTACACCTAATAGTACAGGGACAAATGCAAGCTTATATAACCAAACGTATACTAAAGTAGTAGACGAAAAAAGTGTAAACAACACGGATCCAGCAAGAAATAAAACAGAAATTAGGCATGTAAGTGGTACTAACTATACTGATATACTTGTATCATGTTTATTAGATTATGGTGAACCAAGCGGGCAAGAAGCGTTTGATAATGCAACAGATCCAGATAATCAATATGTATTTGATGAATTGGGTTTAAGAAGCTATAGTGCTACTGGTACAGGCAGGCTTATTACTCATGTAATTTTCCATCCGGTACAAAAATCATTGAACAGATTAATACAAATTGATTATACTGTTCGTGTGCAGAGTTTAGCGGGTTAAGGGGACAATAAATGGCATATGCAATTAGTTACACCGACTCCGTAAACAAGGGAACTATTACGGTAGCAGACAATACACTTAACACCGAAACTACTTTAAGTTTACCTGGTCGATTTACAACGGCATATGGACAAGCAATAAGTGAAAACTTTTTACACTTATTAGAAAATTTTGCTGGAGCTTCAGCTCCCCAACGTCCAGTAGAAGGCCAACTATGGTATGATACAACTAATAATGTTGATCAGTTAAAAATTTATGACGGAACAATTTGGCAGTCAGCAGCAGGTTTAAAGAAAGCAAGTTCAGAACCTGCAGTAGCAAATAGTAGTGCAGGTGATTTATGGGTAAACACCGGAGCACAACAGCTTTATTTGTTTACAGGATCTACATGGGTATTAGTAGGACCAGAATTTACTGATGGATTACTTACAGGTACAAAATCAGATGTTCTAGTTGGCACAGACAATTTAAATTATAATGTGTTATCTATAAAAATACAAGACAAAACAGCTTTTATTATAAGCGATAGAGCATTTACACCTAAAACTGCTATTGAAGGATTTACAACTGGTATTAAAGCAGGAATGAATGTTAGTACTACAGCATTATTTGGTACAGAAACATTAAAATATTATGGTACAGCAGAAAAAGCTGATGCATTAGTGGTTGGTACAACTACTGTTCCTGCAGCTAATTTTATTAGAACAGATCAAACATCAACTTCAAATTTTGATTTAAAAATTAAGAATAATAGTGGTATTGTAATTGGTACAGGAGGACAACTTACTTTACAGGTTGACGGAGAACAAGGTGTAATCCAACATAACACAAGTGGCTCTAACATAGATTTTAGATTACGTAACGGATCTGTTACACCAACAGTAATGAGGATCGACGCGGCTGGTAAAGTAGGTATTAATAACAGTGCTCCTGAACAGGATTTAGATGTATCAGGCAACATTAAAATTGGAGCAAAAACCGGTGTTGCAGGTTCAGGATTTTTAAATATTACAAGTACAATTGATAGTTCGAGTATTAATACAGGTTCTCTTATTACAACAGGAGGTATTGGTGTTGCATTAAATGCATACATAGGCGGAGATGTTGATATTGGTGGGTTATTACAAACAGGAAATATATCACCTGATGCAAGTTCTACAAGAAGTATCGGTACGCTTAGTAACAAATACGATAGTATATATGCTAATACTTTTTACGGAAATATTCAAGGTAACGTTAGCGGTACAGTAAGTGGAAGAGCAGGATCAGCAGATAAATTAGCAAGTGCTACAACATTCTCAGTAAGTGGCGATGTGCAAGCTGCTAGCTTTGAGTTTGACGGTCAAACAGGCGGTAGTACTAAAACTTTCAACATGTCTATTGCAAACACGTTTATTTCAAGTAAAACTGTAACATATTCTGCAGAAAATTCAGATGAATTGCTTATTAACAGACCTACAGGAGAAACTGGTGTATTCAGAGTTACAAAAAATAACTTTTTAAAATCTATACCTCTTACACCAATCGGAACAATGGTAATGTTCGGTGGCACAACTGCTCCTCTAGGATGGTTATTTTGCGATGGTTCGGAAATTAGAAAGTCAGATTATAACGATTTATGGTTATCTATAGGATTTAATTTTAAAGATTCATCTCTTATTTCAGATTCTGGCGTAAATTTCTTTGCATTACCAGATATGCGTGGTAGATTTCCACTAGGTTTAGACGCAATGGGCGGATCTAGTGCAAATAGGGTAACAGATGTTGCTGCAGATACTATTGGTGGCACAGGCGGTACGCAAAATACTACACTAGAAGTACAAAACTTACCAGAACACGAACATGATATGGAAGGTGATAGTGGTACACAGTATTATGCAACGAGAGTTGGTTCAGGAACGCCTGACGATACTGATGCTATTCAATTATCTATTACATCAGGTACACAAGGAACACAAGGTCTAGCTTCAAGTGGCGGTATTAAGACTACAACATCTTTAGGAACACCGATGAATACTATTGATCCATACTTGGCTGTCAATTATATTATCTACAGTGGAGTGACATCATGAGCTATCAATTAAATAAAACAGACGGAACACTTCTTACAGAACTAATTGACGGCCAGATAGATAATAGCAGTACTAATCTTGTATTGGTGGGTAAAAACTACACAGGATACGGTGAAGCATTTAACGAAAATTTTATTAAATTATTAGAAAATTTTAGCAATGCGTCTGCTCCTAGTAATCCATTAGCAGGCCAAACATGGTGGGATACGACAGCAGGTAGGCTGAAGGTTTATGATGGATCAGTTTGGAAAGCTAGCGGAGGCCCATTTGTACAAAGTGACAGACCAGCAATGGTTGCCGGTGATTTGTGGATCAATAATCTAACAAATCAAGTATATGCGTTTGACGGCACAGATACAATATTAATAGGACCACAATATTCTGTTGCACAGAAAAAGAGTGGTTTTGAAATTGTACAAATATTAGATAATACAAGTAGATCGCAAACTGTTGCTAATTTGTATGTAGCAGGTATTCATAAAGCTGTGGTAAGTGATGTACAATTTACACCTGCTTATGCTGAAAGAGTATTAGGTTTGGTTGATGCTAGCACTAATCCAGACGGCATAATATATGAAGGATATAATTTACTTGACAAAGCTAACTTTAAATGGCACGGAGTTGCTAATAGTTCATTAGCACTTACAGATGCACAAGGTGTTACTAAAACAGCAGAACAGTTTTTGGCTGCTAATGCAAACGATGTAACTACTGGAGCACTTACAATACAAAACTCCGGTGGTTTAACTATTGGGTTATCTCAAAATAATGTGCAAAAAGTTATTGGTGATAGATTTTACATTGAAAATCAGTTGCTAGATCATGATTTAAGTTTGCGTGTTCGTTCAAATCAATTTAATTCACTTATTGTTGATGCACTTTACATTGATGCAAGTACAGCTAAGATAGGTGTCTTTACAACTAATAGATTGCCAGCGTATACATTGGACGTAGAAGGAGATATTAGGGCAACCGGCAATTTAATTGTTGAAGGAACTACAACTACATTAGATACTGTAACTTTGCGTGTCGAAGATAAAAATATAGAATTAGGCTATCAATCAGATAGCACTGGCGGAGACGATGTTGGTGCAGAAGGAGGTGGTGTTACACTTCTTTCAACAGATTCTGATAAAACTATTAAATGGCTAGGTGCAACAGATGCTTGGACATTCAATAAAAACATTGATATTTCTGACACTACAAAAGAAATTAAAATAGGTGGGCAAACAAAACTAACAAATACTAGCCTTTCTAATATTTTATATGCTGACGAACTTACAAGAGTTGGTACACTTACAGCATTACAAGTTGACTCTATTGGTATTGATGGCAATACTATCACTAATTCTGTTTCTGCAATTAATATTACAGCTCAAAGCGGTTTGAATATATCACCAGGAGGTGATATTGCAGTATCCGGAAGTTATAAGATTACAGGAGTTGCTAATCCTACAGCATCTCAAGATGTAGCTACAAAAATTTACGCAGACACAGAAATTGCAAATGAAGTAATTGTAATGGGCTTTGATATTACTGGTTTAGGAACAGGTTCTGCATTACAAGCGGCAGTAGCAGGTTATTTAAATGATTTATATCCTGCAGCGGCTATAAATGCAGGCAAGCAAGCAAAATTGCATTGTACATCATATGCTAACGCAACAGCTAGTGGTATTGATGTAAACTCTGCAAAAACTATCAGCTATGTAGCTGTGGATAAAAACGGAACTGAAAACCAATCAGTTGTACAAGATGTTGTTTTTGCTGGAGCTAGTGGTAATGTTTCATTATCTGCAACACGTAGCTTAATGAGATTTCAATCAAACGGATCGGCTTGGGAATGGCAAGCAACAACTGCGTATTAATTAAGATGCGTACTATAGATAAATAATAACATAAGTACTTAACGGGGTAACACAGAATGGCATATCAAATAGACAGATACAATAATACGCTATTAACCAATGTTGAAGACGGGACAGTCGATCAAACAACTGACCTTAAATTTATTGGAAAAAATTATGCGGGTTATGGTGAAATACAAAACGAAAACTTCCTGTTTTTGTTAGAAAACTTTAGCGGAGTAACAGCACCAGCTAGACCATTAAGTGGTCAGCTTTGGTACGATAGCTCTATAGCAAAATTAAAATTTTATGATGGTACAAAATGGAGAACAAACGGTGGTTCTGAAACATCAGCAACACAACCAACTGGACTATCAGTAGGTGATTTTTGGTGGGATACTACTAATAATCAATTATATGTGTATAGTGGTACAGCTTTTGTACTAATTGGTCCACAGAATGCAGGCGACGGTGTTACCCAAATGCAAAGCCTAGAAATTCTGGATACCGGCGGCACACAAAGGAACATTATAGCAGGTACACTTAATAGTGAAACCGTAATGATAATTAGTGCAGTTGAATTTGATATAGCCACAAGTAATGCAATTACTGGATTTGATAGAGTTAAAAAGGGTGTTACACTTGTAAATACAAAACTAGCTTCAAACGGTGTTACAACACCAGTAGGACATTATTTTTGGGGTACAGCTTCTGATTCTTTACGCTTAGGCGGCGTATTAGCCAGCCAATATATCCAACAAGCACAGGGCGGTGCCAATACTGTGTTTACTACTGCTGTTGAATTCCCTGACGCTGGCATACAAATTGGTGACTCGCAAGATTTACAACTATTAATAGAGAGTGGATCCGAAGGTGTAATACAGAATGTAACTGGTAATAATAGTAAAATAAAAATTAAAAGTACAAACGGATCAGGAACAAATACACATTCATTAACTTTTGATAGTGGAGGAATTACTCCAGCAGCAGATAATACTTTTGCAATTGGTAGTGGTTCACTAAAATTTGCTAACATTTATTCAACAAACTTTACAGGGGAAGCATCACAAGCTACTGCACTAAGAGTCGGTACAGACTTTAGAACAGCAAGTGCTAGTGCTTCAAATAACACAGTAGCAGTAAGAGACGCTACAGGAAACATAGCAGCCAACTTATTTCAAGGTACTGCTACTCAGGCTAGATATGCTGACTTAGCAGAAATTTACCGCACAGATGAAATTCATCCAGTTGGTACAGCTATAGCAGTTGGTGGAGAAGCCGAGGCAAGAGCAGCAACAATAGGAGATATTTGTATTGGTGTTATATCTGATAACCCTGCATATTTGATGAATTCAGATGCAGAAGGTCAAGCAGTTGGCTTAAAAGGTAGAGTTCCTGTTAGGGTTAATGGTCCTGTATCAAAAGGACAAGCAGTGTATGCTTGGAAAGACGGAGTATGTAGCACTATTACAACTGCCGCACTAGTCGGCATAGCACTTGAAACAAGTACTGTTGATGGTGAAAAATTAGTTGAATGTGTGCTAAAAGTTTAAGGATTTTAACTAATGGCAGATATTACCGCGGCGCGATTAAACAACTTACAAGCAAGGGTCGCACTTATTTTAGGAGTAGGCTCAGGCACTAGTGGCTACGGCCAAACAATTTCCAGCTCCCAAGTAAATAATACACAGGTAGTTGATGCCGATCATATCAACAACATATATACAGACATGGTAAAAGCTAGGATACACCAAGTAGGTGTAACTGAAACTGGTATCAGAGAAGTAATCGAAGATTTAAACACAATCGCTGAAGAAACATCTCAACAAGTTAATAATACAGGTGCTACAGCTTCAGACGCAGAAGGCACTAAAAAAGGTATTGCTGACTACGAATCATTAATGACACAAATTGAAGGCGATAAGTTTGTTATACACACAAGCCAAGCAGCTCTAGAACCTAAATTAACAAGCACTCGAACATCTACATGGAATGGTTTAATATATCACATTTTTACTATTACATTTACTGATGCAGATCATCGTAGACATTTCTTTAATGCAGGCGGCGAAGTTAGACTTACAGGAAACAATACAGGTGCAACAGGTAACAAAGGTTTAGACTGGGCTGAATTATTACAGCAGATAGGTGTAATAACATTTAAGTCCAGCACTACTTCTGCAAGCGGTACCGGTCAAGGGTATGCTATAGGAGATAGTAATTTAACCTCAGCATATCAAACTGTTTTTAGTAAAGTAGGAACTGGATCTTATTCTAATATATATGCAGGTAATCTTTACACAGTAAAAGCAAGAGAAACAAACGACAAAACAATAGAATTTAGAATTGAGCTCAATGATGTTGTAGCTGATGGTAACGTTGATAATAATGTTGATGGCGCTTTGTCTAGTACAATTCAGCAGTATAGAGCCGTTGGTGCTTCCAGTGTTACAGTGCCAACACCAACATATTTTACAACTACATCTCTAGATGGATTTAACACACCAGTAGATAATCTTACGCAAGTATTTGCATTTACTGCTAATCCTGCAAATACAGTGAATGAAGGCCAAAGTGTTACTTACACACTGAATACTACTAATGTAGATGAAGGGTCGACAATTCCTTATACTATTAGTGGTATATCCATAGCCGACCTAGTAAACGCAAGTTTATCTGGTAATTTTATTGTAAATAATAACACAGCAAACCTTACAATACAAATTAAAGCTGATAGCCTTACTGAAGGAAATCAGCAGATGACATTGGCACTTGCCAATGGTAAAGCTTCGATAACACATACAGTTATGGATAGTAGTGCTGCAGATGTTGGTTATTATTATGATCCACAGTGGTACAATGAATTCCAAAACAGTTATTTAAATAATGTTCCAAAATCAACTGCCGTTCAAATTGGTAGACAAATTGGTAATATATTATATAGAGGTGCAGGACAATATACAAATGCCGCAAATCAAACTAGATATGCGTTGTTTAGACGTCCTGGTGCAGCAGGCCCAGCATATTGGACTGGAAAATGGTACAACACATTTAGGCAAGACGGTTCATCACATGATGCAAATATTACAGCAGACTCAGGATGGCCTCAATTTACTAGAGTATTCTTTTCATCAGCCGACCAGTCAACTAACCCTCCAAGCTTTACTGTAAATGGTGTAGCACTTAGTGGTGCAGATAACTCAGATGCTTTAAGAAGCTTACAATCTTCTAAAGCGTTTATAAGTGGAGACGGCGTAGGTGACTTTGGTAATAGAGGTACTACGCAACAAGCTCAAGATCCTCCCCCTGCTGCAAGTGCAACATTTGCATTTACAGTGACGCCTTCAGCAGGAATGAACTTTAATAATCCTTTTAGCCAAGGCGAGGTCACTTTTAATTACACAATCACATGCACAGCAGGATCTGGAAGTGTTACTATACAAGAAACAAGTAGACCATCATTGATTCCAGTTGGAGTAGATGACTCGTATAGTGAAGGTTGGCCAAACAGTTCAAACACAGGTATAGCAACTAAGACATACGCATTCACTACTGGAAGTAGCAGACAAGTACAACTTAAAATTCATCCAGGAGCAGTTGGCACATGGGATGGTGTATTTGCATTCCTTGAATCTACAGGATCCGGCCAATTAATTCAGAGGGGATGGGGCGGATCGTTCATCTCAGGTTAATGCAGTATTCTTTCCGATAAATAGTACTAGAGAGGTAATTTTTTAATGCCAAATAAAGTACTAGCATCGAGATTCAACAGTTTAAAAACAGCTACAGATAGATTACTAGGTCCCTGCTTGGAAACTAATCGTAACTCAGGCGATTATATTTTTGGATATGGAACTACATTAAGTACATACCCTGTACAAAGTAGCACCAACGATCTAATTGATGCTGATGCTTATCAAAAATTATATCTTGACATTGCAAAAGCTAGAATACATCAAGTTGGAACATCGGGCTTTACACCCGTTGCATATAAGATAGGAGACTATCTAACTAATCCTGCTACAGCAGATAAAATAGAAGAAGCTTACGTAACAGATTTAGAAACACTATCTAGTACAATGGTAACGGATAAATTTGTATGCCATCCTTCGCAAGCGGATCTACTAGCTTGCGATGCAAGTACAACAGCAAGTACTTGGAACGGAACAAAGAATCATATTTTTACAGTCACTTTCACAAATGCACAAAAAAGAAGAGAGTATTTTAATGCAGGAGGCCAAATCAGATTTGTACCTAGCATGACATATGCAGGCAGTCAAGGAAAAACAATTGATTGGAAAACTATGTTAAACGCAATAGGCACAGTAAGTTTTGGTTGCCAAGGTACGTTTGGTAGTGGTGGTGTTGGACAGTCTTATGGCGGCATTGGACATGATTACATGACTAATAGTTATCAAACAGCATATTATAATCAGGGCGG
>MDTB01118868.1_pt1 | contig 15977 bp, 17 predicted proteins | sample 811161 | NCBI WGS metagenome assembly MDTB01 (sample SAMN05326650, study PRJNA326480) | marine metagenome | isolation source: seawater | place: Mediterranean Sea | collected 2009 | reverse complement strand
TGGATCTCATATAAGAGCATTATTATTAACCTTTTTTAATAATGAACCATTTAATAAATTAATTGAAAATGGAAATATTTACCTGGCACAACCACCTTTATTTAAAATTAATAAAGGATCAAAAGGAATATATATTAAGGATGAGAAGGAGTTGGAGGATTATATTATTAATAATAATAAAGAATTAAAAAAATTAAAAAAAGGTACTAAAGAGTTTATAAAAGAAATAGGTTTGGAAAAATCTAAAATGAACATACAAAGATTTAAAGGTTTAGGGGAAATGAATCCTGAAGAATTATGGAGTACTACTTTGGACCCTGAAACGAGAAACCTACTAAGAGTACAATACTCTAAAGATCTTAAAAAAGATCAGAATTTAATTCATACACTTATGGGAAACGATGTTGCTTTAAGAAAAGATTTTATTATTTCCAATGCAATAAATGTACAAAATTTAGATATATAATAATGAAGTTTTTTGAAACTTCAAAATATCATTCATTTAAAAAATCTACCTATTTAATGTTAAGATGGATAGGTATAATTGGACAACTAATATCAGTTAACTTTGTATACTTTTTTCTAAATTTTAAATTTGATTTTATCTCTTCAAATTTAATAATTTTTTTTGGAATATTAAGTAATTTATATTTATTTTTTATTCATAAAAAGACTCAACTTTCAGATAAATCAGCGTTTATTTTTTTAGTAATAGATATATTACAGTTAGGTGCTCTTCTTTTTTTAACTGGAGGTGTGGTAAATCCATTTGTAATTTTTTTATTAATACCAAGTGTTTTTTCTTCTTCAAATTTAAGCTTTAAAACTAATTCTTTACTTGTAATTTTAACCTCAGTTATAATATCAGTATTAACATTCTATTCTTTGGATTTACCAAAACCAATAAGTGATGATTTTCACGTAAGTCCATATTACTATTATTCTATACCTGTTTCGTTAATAATTGCTTTATTTTTCTTAAATTATTTTGCTATGACTTTTGGAAATCAATCTAGATTAAGGAAAGAAGCTTTAGCAAAAATGGAGGAAGTAATGGCAACTGAACATGAGCTTTTATCATTAGGTGGTCAGGCCGCCGCCGCCGCACACTCTCTTGGAACGCCTTTATCAACGATAAAAATTATAACACAAGAACTTGCTAAACAATTTAAAGGTCAAAAAGATGTCGAAAAAGATATCGAATTATTATCTAGTCAAGTTGAAAGATGTAATCAAATTCTACGACGTTTAAGCTTAAATCCAGTAGAGGAAGATGATTTTATTGATAAAGACCTTTCAATAAGAGAATATTTGAACGAAATAATTGCTTCTTTTAAGCAGATTAGTAATAAAAATTTTTTTCTGAATCTAGATCAAGACTCAAATGAAAAAAAAATAACTAAATCTATAGAAATTGTTTATGGTCTTAGAAATTTTATTGGAAATGCTAATAAGTTTTGTAAAAACTCTGTTTATATAAATATAAAAAGTGATAGTGAGACTACTGAAATTACTATAGAGGATGATGGAAAAGGTTACCCCAGAGATGTTTTATCAAAAATAGGAGAACCTTATTTAAGGTCTAATGACCCAGATGAAAAAAATAAAGTTGGTTTAGGGCTTGGATTGTTTATAGGAAAGACTCTTTTAGAAAAAAACTTTGCATTAGTTAATTGTAGAAATTCAAAAACTAGAAGTGGTGCTGAGGTAATAGTAAAATGGAAAAATGAAGATTTATTTAATATCTAATTAAGTTTTTTTGTTTCAAATAAGGAGCTTAATTGAGATATCATTACATCACCCAATTCATTTACATCCGTAATTTTTATTGCTTTATCATAATATCTGGAAACATCATGTCCAATACCGATTGCTAAAACTTCAATTTCAGTTTTATTTTCAATAAATTTTACCATTTTTTTTAGGTACTTTTCCAAAAAATCACCAGAGTTTACAGATAGAGTAGAATCATCAACTGGTGCACCATCTGAAATAATCATTAATATTTTTCGTTCTTCTTTTCTTTTTTTAATTCTGTTATAAGCCCAAGAGATAGCCTCTCCATCAATATTCTCTTTAAGTAATCCTTCTTTGAGCATCAAGCCTAAATTATTTTTAGCTTGTCTCCAATGAGTATCTGCTCCCTTATAGATTATATGTTTTAAATCATTTAACCTTCCTGGTGTTTTGGGTTTTAAGTTTTTATTCCAAAGCTCTCTACTTTGTCCGCCTTTCCAATTTTTTGTTGTAAAACCTAATATTTCAACTTTGACCAAGCATCTTTCCAATGTTCTTGATAAAATATCTGCACATATAGCTGCTATTGTAATAGGTCTTCCCCTCATGGAACCAGAATTGTCAATTAATAGAGTTACGACAGTATCTTTAAAATCTAAATCTTTCTCCTTTTTGAAAGAGAGAGAATTATATGGATCCATTATTATTCTTGGTAACTTGGAGCTATCAAGTAGACCTTCCTCTAAGTCAAATTCCCAGGCCCTATTTTGTTTTGCAAGCAATTGTCGTTGAAGTTTATTTGCAAGTTTTGTGATCACATCCTGAAAACCTACAAGTTGTTGATCTAAAGTTTTTCTAAGTTTTGTAGCTTCATCTGCATTTTCTAAATTTTCGGCCTTAACAATCTCATCAAATTGAGTGGTATAAACTTTATAATCGAGGTTAAAATTGTCAATATTTTTTTGAATAACTTGCTGAGAATTTTGCTCGTCTGTATCATTTTCTAAAAGCTGTTCATCCAAATTAAAATTTTCTAAATTATAGTCAGAGTCCAAAGTAGCTTGAATTTCTTGTTCATTGTTTTCATCTTTGTTGTCATTTGTGTCACTATTTTGATCATCATTGGAAGGATTATCTTGACCTTGGTCCTGATTTTCTTGTTTACTTTCATCGACTTCCTCGTTTTGAAATATGTCCATCTCTTCTAAAATTTTAGAAAACCTTGAGCTATAGCTGTTTTGATTTTCTAAATTTTCTAGTAGAAATTTTTTATGTTTATCAATTGATTTTTCAAAATCTTTTTCCCAAAAGTTCAACATTCTTGAAGTCGTAGTGCTTAATTCAATTTGGTGGAAGTTTTTAAGCATATAAAGCTCAAATGCTTCAGCAACAGAAACATCTTCTTTACTTCTTAATTTTTCTTTTTTTGTTTTATTGATTACATGTGTGTAATTTTCAGTTAAATTTTTTTCTATACCTTTAAGCATTTTTCCACCTAAAGACTCATATCTTATTTTCTCAGCAATATTATACAGTGATCTTGAAGAAGTATTATTAGGTAAATTTTTTTGGTAAATAGTGTTATTTGAAAATTTTTTTTTTAAAGCTTTTGAGTCTGTTTCAGCCCGCAACCTGATAAAATCACTTGGTCTTAATAGACTATCAATTTCTATTTTGTCTAATTCTTTTGTTTTTTTTTGAGATAATTTATCTAATTCTAAATCATCCGAAATTACTTTGGATGTCGAGGTTAAAGCAATTCTAAATTTTTCTATTAAATTATTATTTTTATCACTCATTTAGATTTGAATATTTATCAATGACTCAGGCAATTCCTCACCAAAACATCTTTGATAATATTCTGCGATAGTATTTTTTTCAATATCATCACATTTATTTAAAAAAGTTACTCGAAATGCGTATCCAGTATCTTTGAAAATTTCTGAGTTCTCTGCCCAATGCATAACAGTTCTAGGGCTCATTACAGTTGAGATATCACCTGCAATAAAGCCTTTTCTAGTTAAAGAGGCTACTTTGATCATATTGGCAACTTTTTCTTTGCCTTTAATATTATTAAGATTCTTATTTTTAGCCAAAACTATATCCAGCTCCCTTTCCATATTAAGATAGTTTAGAGTTGTCACAATATTCCATCTATCCATTTGTCCTTGATTAATTTGTTGAGTGCCATGGTAAAGTCCAGTTGTATCACCCAATCCTACAGTATTAGATGTTGCAAAAAGTCTAAAGAATTTATTTTGTTTAATAACTTTATTTTTATCCAATAATGTGAAATTCCCTTCAGCTTCTAGAACTCTTTGAATTACAAACATAACGTCTGGTCTTCCCGCATCATATTCATCAAAAACAAGTGCAACTGGGTTTTGTATAGACCAGGGTAAAATACCCTCGTTAAATTGAGTGACTTGTTTCCCATCCTGAAGGACGATGGCATCTTTACCAATTAAATCTATCCGACTTACATGACTATCTAGGTTAACGCGAATACAAGGCCAATTTAATCTTGCTGCAATTTGTTCTATATGAGTTGATTTTCCAGTTCCGTGATAGCCTTGAACTAAGACTCTTTTATTATAAGCAAATCCAGAGATAATTGCTAGCGTAGTATCCCTATCAAACTTGTAGGTCTTATCTATTTCTGGAACATACTCACTTTTTTTTGAGAATGCATCAACCTCCATCATAGAGTCAATACCAAAAGTTTGTTTCAAAGAAACTTTAATATCAGGCTGTATATTAAGATTTGGTGTCAATTTTATCTCTATATGTATTTTTAAGTTGAGTATAAGCTAATGTAATTATTTTCAGTTTTTCTTCGTATTTTTTATTTCCTGCATTTATATCTGGGTGAAATTTTTTAACAAGTAATTTGAACTTATCTTGTATTTTTTCCCATTTTATTCCCACTGAAATACCTAGAATTCCGAATGATTTTATATCTTTATGATCAAATTTAAATTGACGCATATGATTATATTCTCCATTAATTTTATCTTTATCGAGTTCATCCCTAAGAGTGTTGTTCCATAAAACTTTAAAAAAATTATCTGATGAACTAAAACTTTGAGTTGGCTTGTGCCAAATCATGTCAGATTTTAAAAAATCTAAAACTTGATCATCATTCATACCTGAAAAATAATTCCAGTTTTTATTAAATTCTTTTACATGTTCTAAACACAACATTCTAAACTTTTTACTGTTATCTTTTTCAATAGGGGCTTTATAAGCACCAATTTCTTTACAATTATTCCAGTCACAAATATTTTTCATGATATATAGTAAATAATATTTATGGATATAAATGAATTAATTGCAATTATAAAGAATAAATTATTTAATCAAATTAATATTGATTATATTAATATTGAAGATAAATCCTTTCTTCATAAAAATCATACTGGTAATCAGGTTGATAAATTTCATTTAAAGATTACTCTAAAATCTAATGAATTAAAAAAATTATCAAAAATAGAAAGTAATAAAAAAATTTATAAAGTCTTAGATGTAGAAATAAAAAAATTTATACATTCAATTCAAATTTTAATCACTTAATTCTTTTTTTAAGAATAAAGCTATATTCTTTTTATCATATTCTTTATTTATCAAGGGAAGGCCAATTTTTTTTAGTAGAACTAAACTAATTTTATCTGAATTATTTTTTTTATCTTTAAGCATAAAAGATATAATCTTATTTAAATCTCTTAATTTAAAAAAATTTTTTATACTTGAAGGTAATTTTGAATTTTTTATATGATTTATTATTGAATTATGATCATCTTTTTTAATGAGTTTTTTTTCTAAACTAAAATTTAGAGCTGTTTTTATACCTAGAATTACCGCTTCTCCATGGTTCAATTTTCTTGAGTATCCCAAAGCAGCTTCGAAAGCGTGTGCAAAAGTATGACCAAAGTTTAAAATTTTTCTCAACTTTTTTTCATTTTCGTCTTTTTCCACAATATTTTTTTTAATTTTACAACTTTCAAAGATAGCTTTTTCAATATATGGAGATTTAAGATTAAAAATTTTTCCACTGTTTTTGTTAAGATAATTATAAAAATTTTTATTAGCAATTATAGAATGCTTCAAAATTTCACCGTAGCCACAAATTACTTCTCTTAGAGGAAGTGTTTGTAAGAATTTAATATCAGAAATAACTAAATTTGGTTGATAAAAACTTCCAATTAAATTTTTTCCATATTTTGTATTTATTCCAGTTTTTCCACCTATTGATGAGTCTACCTGTGCTAAAAGTGTTGTTGGAACATTTATAAATTTTAAACCTCTTTTAAATAAACTTGCAGCAAATCCGCTTACATCCCCTGTTATTCCTCCTCCAATTGATATTAAGCAATCATCTCTAGAGAAATTTTTATTAAGCATGATATCTATAATTTTATTAACATTTTCCAGATTTTTGTTTTTTTCATTAGCCCTTAGGTAGTATATGTAAATTTTTTTTCTTCTTAATGATCTTTTTAATTTCTGAACAATTTCTTTTGATATGTTTTTATCAACTACTAGTAAACATTTTTTAAAAAAAATAGAATTTTTTTTTAAAATTTCATGTGTTTTTGATATTAAGTTAGCACCAATAACTATATTATAGTTACGACTTTTAGTTTTAACTTTTAAATTATTTAGTTTCATAAATTTCTATAATTTTTCTGACAATTTGATTTTTTGATAAATTATCACATTTTATCTCATATAAAGCTTTAGAATAATTGTGTGACCGTTTTTTGATTAATTCAATTAATTCACCTTCAGATGCATTATTAACTAAAGGTCTTTTTGTACTTTTATTAATTCTATTTAATAATATCTTTGTGTCCCAGTTTAACCAAAATGATAAATGCTTATTCAATACTTCTTTCTTAATGTTTTTATTCATGAATGCTCCACCACCTAAAGAAATAACAACAGATTTTAATTTTAACTTATTTAAAGTTATTTTTTCCTCAATTTTTCTAAAATAATTTTCTCCTTTAATTTCAAATATTTTTTTAATAGAGATTCCCATTTCATTTTCAATTTCCTTATCAATATCTATAAAACTTAATTTCAATTTTTTTGCTATTAGCGAACCAATTGAGCTCTTACCTGATCCCATCATTCCTAAAAATACTAGATTTTCTTTTAATTTCATAAGTTTCTTTATTGAAAAAACACAAATATGTCTTAATTTGAAATTAACTAAAGGTATATGGAATTCAATAAAATTACAAGATCAGGTAAAGCAAATATTGTTGTATTACTAGTTAAATTGAGTCTAGGGATAATAGTAATCTTAGGTATTATTTTTTTTCTAAATAAAATAGAATTTCCAGCTCCAAAAAAAGATATAAAAAAAATTATTTCTAATGAAAAATTTAAAATTGTTAAATAAGTATAATTTACCAATATTAATTTTTTTTTTAGTCCATAGCTTTTTTGCTATCGCTCAAGATCAACCAATAGATATTTGGAATATAAATAAAAAAATAATTGAAACTGAAGAAAAAAAAAATTTACCCGGCGAAACATCAGATATAAAAATTGAAAACAGTATTTATGAAATGCAGGACAATAAACAAATTAATAGTATAAAATTTGATAGCGACCTTGATTCGAAAGAAACTAAGATTGTGGGTTTATACGATCCTGCTGAATATGGTCTTGATATAAATATGTGGTTAAATTCTGATGGATTAAATATAAAGAGTCTTTTTGAAAATATTAACAGATATAAATTATCTATAGATGCAGCTGAAATCTTAAATATATCATTACTTACAAATGCTTATTATCCTAATAAAAATATTACCAGAGAAGAGTTTTTAAAATTTAAGTCAAATTGGTTAATAAAAGACTCAAATTTTAAAGTTATTGAAGACTATTTAATTAAAAATCAAGTAATAAATTTACATCCAAAATTGACAAGATATTTAGTTGATAATTATTTATCAAATTCAAATATCAAAAAATCTTGTGAAATCTTTTCTAAGATTAAGGAAGCTATAACTAATGAATATTTATCAAAATTTAATTTATATTGCTTAATAAATTACGGTAAAAATGAAGAAGCACAGCTCATTTTAGACTTAAAAAAAGAATTGGGTTTTAACGATGATTACTATGAAAATAAAATAAATTATTTATTTGGTTATATTGAAGAAACTGACCAAAAAATTTCAGAAAATTCAATTCTAGATTTTCATTTGGCGCATAGAACAAATGTAGAGTTCATGTTTGAACCCTCTAGTGAAACGCCAAAATTAATTTGGAAATACCTTTCAACTTCGAATTTACTTTATAATCTTCAAAATATTGAAATTACAGATAAAGAAAAAATTACTACAATAGAAAAAGCTACTCACGATAAAAATTATTCTGAGGAAGAGTTGTTTGAATTTTATAAAAGATTTCAATTTAGTATAAATCAATTATTAAATATTAAAGAATCATACAAGTCTCTACCAGCGATCGAAGGAAGAGCTTTAGTTTACCAAAGACTAATATTAACTGAAGAACCAAAACTAAAAATAGAATTAATGAAAATTTTAAAGAATTTATTTGAAAAAGAAGGTATTGGTAATGCGTTTGATAAAGAATTAAAAAAATTTTTAGATCAAATTAGTCCTGAAAATGTCCCCTCTAATTTTACCTCATTTTACAATGAATTTAAAAATAAAGATGAAATAAAGGAAACAAAAATTAAATTTAATAGTAAGATTCTTCATCAATCCAAATTAATAAGATATTTTAATGGAGACTATTCAAAATCTAAGATCGAAGAGGATTTAAATAAATTTTTAAAAAAAATTAAAAAAGATAAAAAGTATTTTTTATCTAAAAAAGATATAATTTTTCTCGAGGCACTAAAATCTGATGGAATTAAAATTTCAAAAAAATATAATGATCTCTATAAAATTAATGAATCAGAAATGCCCTCAGATATTCAGTCTATGATTAATAATAATGAGAAGGGATCAGCATTACTAAGAATTATTGAGGTAATTGGACCAGATAAAATTGAAAATATTGATGATGATACGGTTTATTTTATAATTAATACTTTAAACCAACTAAATGTTGATTCTATTAGAAATAAATTATTATTGAAAGTTCTACCTTTAAAAGTTTAAAAATTGTAATAAAATAATTTCTTCATGACTATTAAAAAAATATTAACTGAGCCTAATAAATTACTCAGACAAATTTCGCAAAACGTAGATAAAGTTGGTGAAGTAGAACAAGAGCTGATGGATGATATGTTGGAAACAATGTATGCAGCAGATGGAATAGGTCTTGCTGCCATACAGATAGGCGTTCCAAAAAGAATTATAGTTATGGACATAAGTAAAAAAGAAGAGAAAAAAGAACCCAGATATTTTGTTAATCCAATTATAAAAAATAAAGATACCTTAAAAGTAACTTATGAAGAAGGCTGTTTATCTGTACCCAATCAATTTGCAGAGATTGATAGACCAAGTAGATGTGAGGTGGAGTATTTAAATTACAATGGTGAAAAAAAATTACTAAAAGCCGATGGATTATTAGCAACATGTATTCAACATGAAATGGATCATTTAAATGGAATATTATTTATTGATTATCTATCAAAATTAAAAAAATCTATGATAATTAAAAAACTATCTAAAACAAAATCAAATTCTGCAGTTCTTTAATTAATGTCTAAAAAGATTGTTTTCATGGGTACACCAATGTTTGCGGTTCCAATTTTAAAATCTTTGTATCAAAATGGATACCCCATCTCACATGTATATACCCAGCCTCCAAAAAGATCACAACGAGGACAAAAAATAAATAAATCTCCTGTTCAAGGCATTGCTGAAACTTTAAATTTGGAATTTAGAGTCCCTAAATTACTTAAAGATAATATCGAAGAATATAATTTTTTTAAAAAAATTAATGCTGATCTTGTAATTGTTGTAGCTTATGGTCAAATAATTCCTAAGAAATTTTTAGATTTATCAAAAAAAGGCTTTATCAATGTTCACGCCTCAATATTACCTTTGTGGAGAGGTGCTGCTCCAATACAAAGATCTATTATGAATTTGGATAAAAAAACTGGAATAAGTATTATGAAAATATCTGAAAAATTAGATGCTGGTCCAATATGTAATGTTTATAAAATAGATTTAGAGAATAATTTGAATGCAAAAGACGTTTCAGAAAAACTTTCACGAATGGCATCTGAAAAAATATTAGATAATATTGATGATATATTAGAGGATAAGGCAAAATTTGTAGAACAAGATCATTCTAAAGCAACCTATGCATCAAAAATTGAAAAAATTGAGGGCAACATAAATTGGAATGATACTGCAGAGTATATCATAGGCAAGATAAATGGTTTGTACCCAACTCCAGGTGCCTTTTTTACTTATAATGGAGAGAGATATAAAATTTTAAAGGCTGAAATTGGAGCTGGGAATGGAAAACCGGGTGAGATTATATCAGATTACTTGGAGGTTGCATGTTCAGGAAAAAATTCAATTAAGATTAAAGAAATCCAAAGACAGGGAAAAATGGTTCAAAAAATAGGAGAATTTATGCTTGGCTCTCAGATAAAAAAGGGTTTGATTATTTAAATGGCCAGATATCAATTGCTCATTGAGTATGAAGGTACAAATTTTAGGGGATGGCAGATTCAAAAAAAAGGTCTAACTATTCAAGGTCTTATTCAAGAAAAAATTTCAAATTTACTAAAAGAAAAAATAATTTTAAATGGCTCAGGCAGAACTGATACGGGAGTTCACGCAATAGAACAGTCTGCGCATTTTGATTGTGATAATAAAATTTTAGATTTAAAAAAATTTTTAAAATCAATCAATCACTTTTTAAATGAAAAAGGAGTTGCAATTACAACAATTAAGAAAAGAAGCATTAAATTTCATTCTAGATTTTCTGCTAAACAAAGAATTTATAAATATATAATTTTTAATCAAACTAGTGCACCTATAATTGAAAAAAAAAGAGGATGGCATGTTAGAAAACCTTTAGATATAGAATTAATTAAAAAAGGTGCAAAAAAATTAATAGGCACTAACGATTATTCAACATTTAGATCTTCAAGTTGTCATGCTAAGAGCCCAATTAGAACAATAAAATCAATTAAAGTTAAATCTTTTAGAAATAAAATTGAAATAGAATTCAAATCACAATCTTTTTTGCAACAACAAGTAAGATCTATGGTGGGCTGTTTAAAATATTTAGGAGAAAACAAGTGGGATTTAAAAACTTTTGATAATATATTTAGATCTAAAAAAAGAAAATTATGCGCACCACCTGCACCCTCAGAAGGACTTTATCTATTTAGAGTTCTTTATTAAGTTTTTTTTATTACTCATGGCAAATTTTTTATTTACTCTCCATCTCGATTCTGCTCTAAGTATATAGCCACAACAGTTTTTAGACTTACATTTACAAACAATTTGTTTATAATTTTCATCATAATTAAATCCATAATCACATGTAAATTCTTCATCTTTTTTGATGTCTCTAATTGCTTTAACCCATATTTTAAGTCCTTTTCCGTCGTAATCACAATTATTATTACATGAATGATTTATTAATCCTGCAGTATTCCAGGAAAAGTCTCCGTCAAGATCATATCTTTTATTAATAGTAAATAAATAAATTGGTTTGTTATTGTCATATTTATCAGATTCTTCAGTTTGTTTTTTAGTTATAAGCTTTCCTATATAATTAATTATTTTTGTTCCCTTTTTAATATTTTTTGTTGCATAAAGTCCTTTACCTTTTTTATCAATATTTGATTTCTTAATTTTATATAATTTCATATGTTTTGTTTAAGAGACTCGTTAAGATTTATCAATTAAATTCTATTAATGCATCCACATGTCTTTGAGTGCTAGCTTGAAGTGCTTTAAGATCGTATCCACCCTCAAGTATTGAAACTACGTTTCCGTTACAAAATGATTTTGAAATATCTAAAGTTCTATTGGTAATCTTATAAAAATCTTCTGACTCCAATCTAAGTTGTGCCAATGGATCATCAATATGGGCATCAAAACCTGCAGAAAACAACAAAAATTCAGGCTTAAATTCTTGTAGTTTTTTTAAAACATGCTCGTATGCATTCAGATATTCCTCAGCAGTTGTACCTGCTTCTAATGGAATATTAAAAATATTATTAAACTTTCCTTTATCCTTCTCTGATCCAGAACCCGGGTAGTATGGATATTGGTGCATTGAAATATATAAAACTTTTTCATTATCATAAAAAATATCCTGAGTTCCGTTTCCATGATGAACATCAAAATCAATAATTGCAACTTTTCTATAATTATATTTTTCAATTAAGTAATTAGCTCCAACAGCAACATTATTATAAATACAAAAACCCATTGCCTTATTTTTCTCTGCATGATGCCCAGGTGGTCTAACAGCACAAAAGGCATTTTTGAAATCTTTATTTTGGACACCATCGATTGCAGTAATTATTGAAGCCACTGCATCTTTCGTTGCATCTTTACTTCCTGGTGAAACAACTGTATCACCATCAAGAAAGACCAAACCGTTATCTGGAAAAGATTTATCTACTAGATTTATGTATTCTGTTGAGTGTGTTTTGATTAAAAGAGATTGATCAAAAATTGATGGTTTCCTCCAAATTAAATTTTTGTTATCAAGCTTTTTAAAATTATCAATAATTGCAGTAACCCTGTCTATTTTTTCTGGATGTCCATCTCCAGTATCATGATTTTGATATGTATTTGAGGTAATTAAACCAGTTTTCACTTAAAGTAATTTTTTAAAATATTTAAATAAATTAATGACAATTTTTTTAAGTCTGACAACGAGACAGCCTCATCAACTTTATGCATAGTTTTGCCAACTAAACCAAATTCTAAACAAGGAGCTATTTTTCTAATAAATCTTGCGTCAGATGTGCCACCAGTAGTTGAAAGCTTTGGTTTAATTTTTGTAACTTTTTTAATTATATTTTGTATCATTAGTGTCGTATTATTTGGTTTTGTAAGAAATGCCTCTCCAGAAACACTGTAACTAATTTTGTATTTTGATTTATTTTTATTACTTATTCTTTTTATAATTTTATTAATTTTATTTTTTATTGAACTCGAAGAGTGCATGTTATTAAATCTGATATTAAATGTAGCATTAGCTACTCCTGGTATTACATTATCTGCAAAATTATCAATATTTATCTTAGTAATTTCAAGATTTGTAGGCTGAAAATCTTTTGTACCACTATCAAATTTAATTTTTTTTAATTCATTTAAAATTTGTACAATTGTTGTAGATGGATTTTTTGCTCTATGTGGATAGGCAACATGACCCTGAATACCTATAATTGAAAGTTTACCAGTCATACTTCCTCTTCTTCCAATTTTGATCATTTCACCTAATTTATTAGGGTTAGTGGGCTCTCCCACCAAACAAAAGTCTATTTGTTGATTTTTTTTTTTTAAATATTCAACTACTTTTTTTGTTCCATTAATTGCATCACCTTCTTCATCACCAGTAATTAAAAGACTGATTGAGCCATTAAACTTCCTTTTTTTTTGTGTAAAATTACTTACTGCAGAGACAAAAGCAGCAATTGAACTTTTCATGTCATTTGCACCCCTTCCAATCAAATATCCTTTTTTAACTGATGGTTTAAAAGGGTTCACGGTCCAATCTTTTAAATTTCCTGCCGGCACAACATCGAGGTGTCCAGCATAACAGAAATTTGGACTTTTATTTCCAAGTCTAGCGTAAAGATTTTTTACTGGCTTACTATTTTTTTCTCTAAATTCTAAAATTTTAGTTTTAAATCCAAGTTTTTGAAGTTTTTTTTCTAAAAACTTCATTATACCAGCGTCCACAGGAGTTACTGTTGGAAATTTAATTAATTCTTTTGCTAATTGAAGCTCATTAATGTTAGGCATTTCAAAACTATTCTCTTAATAAATCGTTAACTGAAGTTTTAGATCTTGTTTTTTCATCAACTTGCTTGATTATTACCGCACAATACAGTGATGGTGCAGAGGTATTTTTTTTATCAGGCAGTGATCCAGGCACAACTACGGAGTAAGGAGGAATTTTTCCATAAGAAATTTCTCCAGTTTCTCTATTTACTATCTTAGTTGATTGTCCAATATACATTCCCATACTTAAAACAGATCCTTCTCCAACAATAACACCTTCAACAACTTCTGACATTGCACCAACAAAGCAATTATCCTCAATAATAGTAGGCAATGCTTGGGCAGGTTCCAAGACCCCACCAATTCCACTACCTGCCGATATATGACAATTTTTTCCTATTTGACAGCAACTACCAGCCCTACTAAAAGTATCCATCATAGTACCTTCATCAACATAAGCTCCAATATTAACGTAGCATGGCATAAGCACTGCATTTTTTCCAATAAATGATCCTTTTCTTACAGGTGAGTTAGGTACCATTCTGAAGCCAGCTTTTTCATGATCTTCTTTAGACCAACCTGCAGTTTTACCTTTTAACAAATGTGCCTTATCATACCAACTGCTGTAAGGTCCATTTAAATTTTCCATAGGGTATATTCTAAAGCTTAACATAATTGCTTTTTTAATATGTTGATGAGTAACCCATTCATTATTTATTTTTTCAGCAACTCTTACTTTACCGCTATCTAAGTCAGAAATTGTTTGATTGATAATATCTTTTAAATTTTGTTCGGAATCTGGGTTTACATTATTTCTATCATCCCAAGCTTCGTTTATGATTTTTTCTATATTACTCATATTATATTTTTAAGATAATTAATTTAATTATTTCTTAATATATTAATTTCTTGAAGAAAAGAAGGCAAGTTCTTAATCTTATAATCTATATAAGGTTTGTTTGAGTCTTTTTTTGCAAAAGCTTCTTCATTTTCCAACCAACAAGTTTTCATTCCTAGATTTTTAGCTTGCTCTAAATTATGAGCGATATCTTCAATTAAAATTGACTGATTTGGATTAATATTAAATTTTTTTATCAATTTTTGATAAGCATCCATGTGAGGTTTGGGGACAAAATCTGCATCTGTTATATCGAATGCTCCATCAAACAACCCATCTATACCTAGTTGTTTTGTTACATTTTTAACATGTTCATGAGAACCGTTAGTAAAAATATATTTTTTTTCTTTAATCTTAATTAGCTCTTCCTTTAATTTTAAATCTTTGGGAAGCCACCCTATATCTATATTATGGACAAATTCTAAAAAGTCATGAGGATCAATATTATCCTGCTTCATTAAACCTGATAATGTTGTTCCATATTCGTAAAAATATTTTTTTTGAATTTCTTTGGCTCTAACTAAGTCTACATTCATTTTTTCTGATATAAATGCGCTCATTTTTTTATCCACTTCAGAGAAAACCTTTGTTTGACCAGAATACAAGGTGTTGTCCAAGTCAAATATCCAGTATTTTATGTCTACTAATTCGTTCATTGTCTAATTAATGTTCCTGATCCTTTATCAGACAATAATTCAAAAAGGATAGAGTGATTTTTTCGACCATCTATTATTACTACACCTTTAACACCATTACTTGCCACATCTAGACAATTATTAATTTTAGGAATCATTCCACCAGTAATTATTTTATTATCAATTAAATTTTTAATTGAATTAGAGTTGATTTCAGGTATCAGTTTTTTATTAATATCCAAAACACCCTCGACATCACTCATAATAATTAGTCTTCTTGCTTTAATTTTTTTTGCAATGTAGCCTGCTGCGGTATCTGCATTTATATTATAAGTTTGATTACTTTCGTCTAAGCCTAAGGGTGCAATTACAGGAACTTTTTTATCATTTACAATTCTATCAATAATTACCTTATTAATTTCAGTAGGGGTTCCAACAAATTCTAATTCTTGATTTATTTTTATAACGCTAATAATATTATTTTGTTTTGAGTTTATAACTTCACTGTCACAGGTTTCATTTCTCAAAGCTTCAACTATTTCTTGGTTAAACTCAATCAATACTTTTTCTACTACGTCAACAGTCTCTTTATTTGTAACTCTAAGACCATTAACAAATTCACTTTTAATCCCTAATTCCCCTAATTTTTTACTTATTCTTTTACCTCCACCATGAACAACTATTGGAATAAAGCCTAGTTTTTTTAATGTTGTTATATCTTTTATAAAAATATTGAATAAATTTTGATCAACTAAAACACTTCCACCACATTTGATGACAATATAT
>MDTB01178940.1_pt1 | contig 15979 bp, 18 predicted proteins | sample 811161 | NCBI WGS metagenome assembly MDTB01 (sample SAMN05326650, study PRJNA326480) | marine metagenome | isolation source: seawater | place: Mediterranean Sea | collected 2009 | reverse complement strand
TTGCTGTGGAAGCTGCTGGAAAAGGGATTGATTCTGGCGAAAGTGCGGCTACCTCCGCATTGGGAAAAGAAGGTATCATTCACGGAAGCAAAACCCTGCTCATGCAAACCCCTGATGGGCAAATTACCGAACCTTATTCCATATCAGCTGGACTAGATTATCCGGGTGTTGGTCCCATGCACGCACATTTGTATCGCAGCCAACGCGCAGAGTTTGTTTCTATTCCAGACCAAGAGGCCATGGATTGGGGGTTAAGTCTCTCACAAATGGAAGGCATCATACCAGCCATAGAAACAGCTCATGCTTTTGCTGTTTTAGATGAGCGTAAATTTGAACCCAAAGACATACTATTGTTCAACTGTTCAGGTCGTGGTGATAAAGACCTTGAAACCTACATTGATTATTTTAAGTTATAGCATTTAAAAAAATCGTAATTTGGTGATTAAATTTAGCGCAATCTTTTTAAAAACAACGTTAAATATTTTTTAGTTTATGAAGTTGAAAGAGGTGTTAAATACACCATTCGTGAAAGCGTTTAAAAAATTTATTAGCAAAGGTAACGTCATCGAGTTAGCCGTGGGTCTTATTATGGCTACATACTTCGGTGCGATTGTAAAATCATTAGTCAATGATATTATCATGCCACCGGTAGGTAAACTCATCGGGGGTGTTGACTTCGCCTCATTCAAATATGTAATTCAACCTGCTGTTGAAGCAGAAGGTATTGCAGAAATTGCCGTCAGGTATGGCATGTTTGTGAACACCATTATTACATTCCTGATTGTAGCATTTTCCATTTTTTTAGTGGTGCGATTTTACAATAAAATAAAAGACAAGTTTGAAGCGGAAGAGGAAGAGTCACCAGCAACCCCTACAACGCCACCCAAAGAAGAATTGTTGCTTACAGAAATCAGAGACTTACTCAAAAAAAAGTAGGGTACAACTTTTAGTTGTTTGTCCTTTTTTAAATAAGTATTTTTGGGCATTTTAATACAGTGAGCCTTAATTATATGAATCGTATTCAATCCGTACTTGAGCAAGACCATAAGCTACTTTCCATTTATTTTACAGCTGGTTTTCCACAACTAGAAGACACTGTAAGTATCCTAAAACAATTGGAAGCTTCAGGTGTAGACATAATTGAATTGGGCTTGCCTTTCTCAGATCCTTTGGCTGACGGTCATACTATACAAGAAAGTTCTACACAAGCGCTGAAAAACGGCATGACTACTGATAAGTTATTTGATCAATTAAAAGATGTGCGAAAGCATGTCAGTGTCCCACTAATTGTAATGGGATATTTTAATCCCATGATGCAATATGGTTTAGAACATTTTTGTCAACGCTGCAAAGAAGTGGGTATTGATGGACTTATTGTTCCAGACCTTCCCGTAGATGTATATCACGAGCAGTACCAAGACTTGTTTAAAAAGCACGGATTGCTTAATATGTTTTTGATAACACCACAAACACCAGATGAACGTATTCGCTATATTGATGAGGTTTCAGAAGGTTTTATATATATGGTGAGTAGTGCGGCCACGACAGGGGCGCAAAGTAGTTTTGGCGATATGCAAGTTGAATACTTCAAACGCATTGACACAATGGAACTAAATGCCAAACTTTTGGTTGGATTTGGAATCAGCAACACGCAGACATATCAAGCAGCCACAACATACAGCAAAGGCGCCATTATTGGCTCTGCATTTATAAAACACTTGAAGGCAAATGGTGCTGGCAATGTTCAAGATTTTATTAAACTGATACGCTAGTATTTTTAGTTTGTAAATTATTACCTTATTAGATTCTATGCGCTGGCATAACTTTCTATTTTCTATATTTTTTAAGTAAATTTTAAACAACTGATTTCCAATTAAATTAACATAGATAAATGACACAAAAAACATGACAAGGTATTATTATCAAAAAAAGTCAAGTTGTTAGAAAACCTAGAACGAGGAAAAAAAGAAACTCAGCGGACAAAAACAGGTGCATTAGCATCTGTGGTTTCTGCCTCGCTATAAAAATACCCGTTAGCCTTAAAGGATAATACATCAGCAATTGTAGATGCATTTTTTTCTAGCAAGTGTCTTGACATCAGACCTCTTGCTTTTTTGGCAAAGAAAGAAATAATTTTAAACTTACCATTTTTAAAATCCTTAAAAACAGGACTGATCACTGGATTATTTAGTGCTTTAAAATCAACAGCAGAAGCGTATTCTTTGCTAGCTAAATTAATAACCAACTCATTAGTATCTAGCTCATCTTTTAAATACTTAGTTAGTTTATCCTTCCAAAAAGTATAAAGGGTTTTGTATCCATTGATACCAAATGAGGTGCCCATTTCCAAACGATAGGGCTGCATCAAATCTAATGGCTTTAAAAAACCATAAAGCCCAGATAATATACGGAGGCTATTTTGAGCTACATCAATAGTATTTTCATCTAATGTGTATGCATCTAAACCAGTGTAAACATCCCCACTAAAAGCAAACACAGCTGGACGTGAATTGTTAGCATTAAAAGGAGTTACAAAATCATGGTTTCGTTCCCAGTTTAAAGCAGCTAATTTTTCTGATATTCCCATGAGTGCTTGTAAATCTCTTGGCTTTTTTTGGCGTAGAGCAGCATTCAATTTTTTAGCATCGGCTAGAAATACAGGCTGACTGTTTGCAGCAGTAGGAAGTGTACTAGTGTAGTCTAGTGACTTGGCTGGAGAAATAAGAATTTTCATGTCTATTTTTTTTTTAAAAATACAATACTAAATCCAAGTTTTCAACTTGCCACAATAAAACAAACTGATAACGCCTTCAATAATTATTCAAGTTTTGGTGTTGTGAATAGTTACGCCATTTTTCGATCGCACCTCTAAAATCTTCAGGCAAAGGCGTCTCGAAAGACATTTTTTCATTTGTTTCCGGATGCACAAATCCAAGCGTTTGGGCATGTAATGCTTGGCGAGGTAATTGCTTAAAGCTATTGTCCACAAATTGCTTATATTTTGTGAAGGTAGTTCCTTTTAAAATTTTATCACCCCCATAACGAGCGTCATTAAACAATGTATGACCTATATATTTCATATGTGCTCTAATCTGGTGTGTACGTCCTGTCTCCAATACACACTTGATCAAAGTCACATATCCAAATCGTTCTAGAACCTCATAATGGGTAATAGCAGGTTTACCTTGATCTCCATCAGGAAATACAGTCATCAATAACCTATTTCTTGGATCACGGCCCAAATGACCATCTACCGTTCCCTTTTCGTCATTAATATCACCCCAAACAAGAGCCATATACTGGCGGTCAGAAGTTTTATCATGAAATTGCTGAGCCAAATGTGCCATAGCTTTATCTGTTTTAGCCACAACCAATAATCCGGAAGTGTCCTTATCAATTCGATGAACCAGTCCTGGTCGATTATTCCTATTTTTAGGAAGTTGATCGAAATGATAAATAAGCCCGTTTATAAGGGTCCCCGAATAATTACCATGACCCGGATGTACTACAATGCCAGCATCTTTATTAACCACTAAAAGGTAGTCATCTTCAAACACTATATCAAGAGACATCTTTTCTGACACGAGCAGGTCTTCATGCGGTGGATGTTTTAAAAAAACACTAACAACATCTCCAGCTTTAATACGATAATTAGACTTAACTGATTGTTCATTTACTTGAATGTGGCCAGCTGCTGCAGCTTGTTGGATTTTGTTTCGAGAGGCATTTTCAATTCGGTTCATTAAAAACTTGTCTACACGCAGGGGTTCTTGACCAGCGTCTGCTCGATATGAATAGTGTTCGTAGAGGTCATCTAAATTAGTTTCTTGGTCCATAACTACTCTATTGGTTTCTTACCATTACCCAATACCATATCAACTCGTGAGGTTTTGGGGAGCTTATCTCCAGGCGCAATAGGTGCTTGGTCATAACGCAATTGCAAAACCATATCCTTTCCAATATTATTCTGATATAAAATTTCACCTATTTCTAAACCTACAGCACGAAGCGTTGACTCAGCAGATCGCCTTGTGATTTGAATAACGTCAGGAAGTATAACCTCGTTGTAGTTTGCTGGATTTAGCGTTAAATAAATTTTCCTATTTTTTTTTACCATATCGCCTGAAATAGGCGTTTGCTCAATAACAGCAAAAGGAGCATAACTAGGATTAAATCGAGCAGAATCGATAACTTCATAATTAAGATCTTGCTCTTGTAACAGCTCTTGTGCATCTGTAATGGTCATGGTATTTAGGTCAGGAACTTTAATAAAACTCCCTTGACGTGTATGCCAATTGAGTCCGTAAAAAGTCAATAACAACAGCGCTGTAATAGCTAAAATCACCAAAAACAAGTTCCAAAAAAAAGCCCTGCTAAATAAAAAACGTAAGATCTGAAGCATAATATGTTTCAATGAAGTTCAAAAATAATGATATTTGCGGTATGAGAAAGCAAATTGCTATAGTTATGGGCGGAACCACATCCGAGCATAATATTTCGATCAAGAGTGGACAGGTTGTTTTAGACAACATCCCTGATAGTATTTTTGATGCAAAACCAGTGGTTATTTCTGCTGAGGAGTGGACTGTAAATCACATGGGTAACTTAATAGCCCTAAATCAAAGTGATTTTTCCTATCAATATGAAGGGAAAAAATATATTTTTGATGCCGTTTTTATTGCCGTTCACGGAGCACCAGGAGAAAACGGCGTGCTACAAAAAGTCTTGGATAAGGCAAAAGTGCCCTACACGGGCTGTTCGGCAGCGGTCTCTGAAATAACTTACAACAAGCATAAAACACTAGAAAAACTACGGCCGCACGGAATTGCCATGGCTAAGAACATAATTATTGATTCCAATTCGAACTGGAACAGCAAAACGCTAGCCACAAGTATTGGATTACCATGCTTTGTAAAAGCCAACAAGGCCGGCAGCAGCTTTGGCGTTGTAAAAGTTAACAAGCTAGAAGAAATATCAGCAGCCATAAGTACCGCACTGGCCGAAGACGATGAAGTATTGATTGAAAGTTACTTATCAGGAATAGAGGTTTCAATTGGAGTAATTGAATATGAAGGAGAAGTTAGAGTTTTGGCTCCTACTGAAATTATTACTTATGGTGATTTCTTTGATTATGCTGCCAAATATGAGGGTAATTCTAAAGAAATCACCCCTGCTAGATTAACATCATTCCAATTACAAAACCTTAACACAGCTGCCCGAAAAGTATTCAATTTATTGGGTGTAAAGGGTATTAGCAGAAGTGATTTTATCTTTATGGGTGACACCCCTTATTTTCTTGAACTCAATAGCATTCCTGGACTCACAGCTCAAAGCTTACTGCCAATGCAAGCCAAACAATCGGGTATCGCATTAGGAGATTTGATTGTGGATATGATTAACAGCTGCTTAAAAAATAATACATTTGAAGAATGAAACGTGCACTATTTCCAGGCTCATTTGATCCTTTTACAATCGGACACCTTGACATTGTTGAACGAGGTGTTAAGATTTTTGATAAGATTGTAATAGGAATTGGAAAAAACAGTGAGAAAAAATATATGTTCTCATTGGAAGAGCGCCTTTCATTTATCAATACCTGTTTTGAGCACAACACACGTATTTCAGTTGCTGCTTACGATGGACTAACAATTGATTTTTGTCGTGAAATTGAAGCAGAATTTATTTTACGTGGTGTACGTAACAATGGTGACTTTGAATTTGAAAAAGCCATAGCTAGAACCAATAGGCATTTGTCAGATATTGAAACTGTTTTTCTGCTAACCTCCGCTGAAACTTCTTACATCAGCAGTAGTATTGTACGTGAACTAATTCGTAATGATGGTGACTACAGCACTTTTATTCCTCCCCAAATAAAGCTATAATAAGATTTGATTGATCAAATAAATCCTTAATGTTTGGATACGTCTTTTTGATTGCTTTAACTGTTTTATTTTTGTTTTTCCAAGTTGCCCTGGTGATATGCTCTTTGAATTCAGGAACTAAAGTGCCGCCGTAACTTGATTTCATGAAAAACCAATGGGATTCTTTTAATTGATAACAGTTGCTGCGTTTGAATATATGGTAAGTTACACCTGCTAGTTTGCCGACTTTAATTTTTTTAACACCTGTTTCTTCTCTTACTTCACGCTTGGCCGCATCCTCAAGGCTTTCATCTTTATCTACCTTACCCTTGGGTAGGTCCCATTTTTTTTTGCGATAAATAAACAGAAGTTTTCCGTTTTCATGCTGCACTACTCCGCCAGCAGCAATGGTAACGGGTAGTTTTTTTTTAAAATCACTTAAAATTTTTTTAGGATTATCATGAATTAGGTAAAGTCGTTTGACTCGTGTCGTTCGAATTATGCGTATTATCGTGTTGAAGCTTGTGGATTTTAGAGGTAGGACTTTTCCAAGCTTCCCATTTGGAGTAGTTGAAGTGAGGATTATCTCTTTATGATTGATAAAAACTTTATACATTTGCTCCATGCCTAAGGAAGACTCTACTGCTAAAAAAGTAGCTGAATACCTATTACAAATTAAAGCAATAAAGCTTGAACCCAAAAATCCGTTTATTTGGGCCAGTGGTTGGCAGTCGCCGATCTACTGCGATAATCGAATAACACTTTCTTATCCTAACATAAGAAGATTTTTGAGTCTAGCAATAGCTAACGAAATCAAGAGAAAATATCCTGAAACTAAAGCGATTGCAGGTGTGGCTACAGGTGCGATTGGGTTAGGTATGCTAGTTGCAGAGACGCTTGATTTGCCATTTATATATGTTCGTCCACAACCCAAAAAACACGGGCGACAAAATCAGATTGAAGGGCAATATGATATTTATGCACCAACTGTTGTGGTTGAAGACTTAATTAGTACGGGCAAGAGCAGCCTACAAGCGATCGATGCCCTGAGGAATGCCAACATCAATGTGCTTGGAATGTTAGCCCTCTTTAGCTATGAATTTGATATTGCCGAAGCCAATATGAAAGAAGCAGAGGTTGAACTTACCACCCTTTCAGGTTACAATACATTAATAGAAACCGCAGTTGCTACTGGATATATTGAGCCACAGCAAGAAGAAGTTCTAAAGCAATGGCGCAAAACACCAGCACATTGGTCCCCTAAATAATCTGTTAGATGAGACTAGAAAGCAGCATTGCCACCTTGACAAAACCCGTTGAAGAAGTTTTTGAAAAACTAACACAAGCAAGTACCTACAAACTACTTATGCCTAAAGAAGCGAGTTTTCATGTAAAAGACGACAAACATTTTAGTTTTAAGCTTGCAGGTATGCCTGTAATTCCATTAAAACTAGAGCTACAAAAGCCTAACACGCAGATTGTAATGACCGCTGATGGCGGAAGCGTTCCTTTTGAGTTACACGCCAACCTAGAAGCAATTGACGGAGAAACAAAAATACAATTGGTATTTGAAGGTAACATCAATCCAATGATGCAAATGATGGTTAAAAAACCTCTCACCCAGTTTCTAGAAGTACTTATTACAAATTCTGGAAAGCTCTAAACGCCAACGTTTTTTCTTCGTAAGATTTACTATCCCCATTTTCGTGAACAACTATCAGTTTTCCGTCTGGTGATACCCCCCTAATTTTCCCTTGAAACGAAGAGCCGTCAATTGTATTAAAATCGCACATCTCATTTATTTTATACAATACACGTAGATAACGATCATGGTCAATATGGTCAGAAAGAATTGCAGCAGTGATATTTTTTGCAATTAATTCAAACAAAGGACCAATTTCATGTTTTTGTTTTGTTAAAGATTTAATGGAAGCAGCAAATGGTAATGAAACATCAAATTTTTCTTGATTCACATTAAGTCCAAAGCCAACAACCACGCCTGTCATTTTCTTTCCACGCATTATTGGCTCAATCAAAACACCGCCTATTTTTTTATTATCTGACAAAATGTCGTTTGGCCATTTAATATTAAGTTCAGGAATTTTTAGATGCATCAGGCAGTCCATAATGGCTAGGCACACCTGCTTGTTTAAGTCAAATATATTATTTTGATAGTGGGCTGAAATACCAACGTAAACAGAACCCGTCAGGTTTAAATTAGCTTCAGAAAGCCACTTTGTTCCCATTCTACCTCGACCATCGGTTTGGTGTTCAGCCCAAACCGCTATACTTTTATGTGCTTTGCTTTCCTGCACCCACTTCTTTAAAAAGCTGTTGGTAGAGGGGGTGGCATTAAGTTTGATAATAAGCATATACAAAAGTATTGGTTTTGTGAATTAATTTTGCAAATAACAATTACTTTTACACAGACTAGTATTGCATGACAAAGAAAAAAAATACTGACACACTTCTGACTCACATAATTGAAGGAATTGAAGAGGTAAAAGGAGAAGAGATCAACGTTCTAGATTTACGTGAATTAGAAAATAATGTATGTAAATACTTTATTGTGTGTTCTGGAAGTTCAAATACTCAGGTACGTGCCATTTCTGGTGCGGTTCAAAAATTAGTAAGCAAGTCCATTCATGAAAAACCTTGGCATGTTGAAGGGCTTGAAAGAAGCGAATGGGTACTTATGGACTTTGTAGATATTGTTGTGCATATTTTTCAAAAACAAACACGTTCTCACTATGACATTGAATCACTTTGGGGCGATGCCAAACAAACGTTAATAGAGTCTAAATATTAAAACATGGCTAAAAAAGAAAAAACACCACCAAAAAAATCAGCTATAAATTCTTATTGGATTTATGCGAGTATCATACTTTTCTTTGTTGGCATTTCATTTTTTGGGGGTGGCAACAGCATGTCTAGCGATCAAAATATTAATATCTCTACATTTGAAAACTACCTTAATGATGGTGAAGTAAGCAAGGTTGTTGTTGTCAACAAAAGAACAGCTCAAGTCACCTTGACCGAAAACGCACTTTCTGAATCTAAACACAGCAAGGCCAATAAGCCCGACTTATTGGGGCGCAAAAACAGTATTGGTCCACATTATCAATTTGAAGTAGGTAATCTTGAACTTTTTCAGAAGAAATTAGAAGCTGCGGAGGAAAATGACGTTTCTTTTAGCTATGAATTTAAAACAGTTGAAAGTCGTTGGTTAGACGTATTACTTGGCTTTTTACCACTTATTTTGATCATTGGCGTATGGTTATTTATTATGCGACGCATGTCAGGTGGTGGTGCTGGAGGTGGCGGTGCACAAATATTTAATATTGGTAAATCGAAGGCCAAGCTGTTTGACGAAAAAACAGATATTAAAACAACATTTAAAGATGTAGCAGGATTAGAAGGAGCTAAAGAAGAAGTGCAAGAAATTGTTGACTTTTTAAAAAATCCAAATAAATATACTGTATTGGGCGGTAAAATTCCTAAAGGTGCTTTGTTAGTTGGGCCCCCAGGAACAGGAAAAACATTATTAGCCAAAGCTGTTGCAGGTGAAGCCAAGGTGCCTTTCTTTTCACTATCAGGTTCAGACTTCGTGGAGATGTTTGTGGGTGTAGGTGCATCTCGTGTGCGTGACTTGTTTAAGCAAGCAAAGGATAAATCACCCGCTATCATATTCATTGATGAAATCGATGCTATTGGGCGTGCAAGAGGTAAAAATAACATTACAGGGTCGAATGACGAACGTGAGAATACCCTTAACCAGCTACTTACTGAAATGGATGGGTTTGGTACAAATACCAATGTGATTGTTATTGCAGCTACCAATCGTGCCGACGTACTTGACAATGCATTAATGCGCGCAGGGCGTTTTGATAGACAAATCTATGTTGACCTACCTGATTTGAGGGAGCGAGAAGAAATTTTTAAAGTACATCTCAAGCCACTTAAGTCAGACGCCAAGCTTGATGTTGGCTTTTTGGCCAAACAAACACCAGGGTTTTCAGGAGCTGATATCGCCAACGTATGTAATGAGTCGGCATTAATTGCGGCCAGAAAAAACAAGAAAAAGGTAGGTCGTCAAGATTTTTTAGATGCCGTAGACCGAATTATTGGAGGACTTGAAAAGAAAAGTAAAATCATTACTCCAGAAGAAAAGAAGACTATTGCTTTTCACGAAGCAGGTCACGCAACGGTAAGCTGGATGTTAGAACATGCTGCACCGCTTGTTAAGGTTACCATTGTACCTAGAGGCCAATCGCTAGGGGCAGCCTGGTATTTGCCCAATGAAAGACAAATTGTACGCACCGAACAAATGTTAGATGAAATGTGTGCTACGCTAGCTGGCAGGGCAGCCGAAAGTATTATTTTTAATAAAATTTCTACTGGGGCACTAAGCGACTTAGTGAAAGTAACTCAACAAGCAAGAGCCATGGTAACCATTTACGGCTTAAACGATAAAGTTGGAAATATTACATATTATAAAACCAACGAGGGTGAGTATGGATTTACCAAGCCTTATTCTGAAGAAACAGCTAAAACCATTGACTCTGAGATTTCGGCAATCGTTGAGAAACAATACAAGCGTGCTATACAGATGCTTAAAAAACACAAAAAAAAGCTCACAGAACTTGCGGGGCACTTGCTTGAAAAAGAAGTTATCTTCAAGGATGACTTAGAACGTATTTTTGGCAAGCGACCTTTTGAAAAATTAGAAGTTCAAACCCCAAAGTCCAAAAAGTAAAATCCATACAAAAAAAGGATGTAAAAATAGGCAAGAAAAAAGATTCCACGTTAACAAATTATGCCAAGTAATCTACGATTTGTTACCTTTGTGTAACAACTTTGGTGTGTGAGTAAATTTTGGTCAAAAATTTTTAGAAAAAAAACGGCTCTCAAAGAAAATATCGATGAGGAAGAACGTGGTCCGCACATGCCACCTAAAGAACTTCCGATTGAGCAATCATTTGCGCAAAAATTTACGGCTTGTGGAGGAAAGTTTGTTTATTGTGAAAAAATTCAAGATGCAAAAGATGCCTTCAATTCCATTATAAAACAATATCCCTCAGAAATACGAGAGTTGTTTTGTCTAGATCCAATTTTAGCCCAAAAATTAGATGTTGGTATAACCCTTACCAAAACCAATCTAAATTCCAAAGCTATGCTGTGCAGTTGTGAATCAATAGTTGCATATGACGGTAGTATTGTAGTGTGCGAGCGTCAATTGGGCTCTAATAAATTGGCAGACTTGCCAGAAACATTAATAGTAATAGCCGGGACACGTCAATTTTCACAAACCGTTTCAGAAGGATTAAAAAGTATCAAGAACCGCTATTCTGACAATATCCCACTCAACATTACTTCAATAAAGCAATTTAAACCAGACGTGATTAGCGATGAAAATTACTTGAACTATGGAAGCAGTGTTAAAGAAGTATACTTACTTTTACTTGAAGATTTTTCATGAATTTTTTAATTCGTTCATTTACTTCATTGATCTATGTTGGACTACTTCTTGGAAGCCTTTACATAGATGCTGTTTTTTTTTCAATAGTTCTTTTACTGATGGCAATTATTGCACAATGGGAACTTCAAAAAATTACCAATAAAAAAATTATTTTAAGCTATCTGTTCTTTCCCGTGGCCTATACGGTAGCTCAATTCACTACGGAATACATTCCTTACATAGTTAGCATAGGTGTTTTCGGGAGTTTAAGTATGTTAGGCCTTTTTAGGAATTCAAATAAGTTGAGCTACAGCGTAAAGTTTGTATATTTTTTTAGTTTATTTCAAATATGTATACCACTAATTTTACTAGCCTTACTTGGACAATCAAATCCCATGTATGTTTTATATTTTTTTGGTATAATATGGCTGAGCGATACTGGTGCATATTTAATTGGGTCATTTTTTGGAAAACGAAAAATAGCACCTACTATTTCCCCCAACAAAACGATTGAAGGAAGCTTTGGAGGAATTGTTTTTGCCACCCTAGCCCTACTATTTCTCGCTGACACAGACAATGTCCAATTCAGTTGGATTTTGATTCTTGTAGTTACTGCCATATTAGGAGCATTAGGTGATTTGATACAATCCAAAATAAAACGCGTTTGTGGCGTGAAGGATAGTGGAAATATTTTACCCGGTCATGGTGGAATTTACGATCGCATAGACAGTTCCATAATGGCAGCACCCATGTATATATTATTACTAAATTTATTTGCTTATGTTTCATAAAGAAGGGTTTACAATTATCATTGTGAGTTTTGTGCTCATTGCTGTGACTGCAATGTTGACAGAGCAGTTTATTGGCCTTAAGTGGTTACGTATTACACTCCAAATTGCACTACTTGTTTTGCTGGTTTTGATACTTCAATTTTTCAGAAACCCCGACCGACCCCCACTGGCACTTGAAGACGCTGTAGTATCTCCTGTTGACGGTAAAGTAGTCATTGTAAAAGAAGTTGATGAACCTGAGTACTTTAAATGCAAAAGGCTGCAAGTATCTATTTTTATGTCTCCTTTAAATGTTCATGTTACCCGGTATCCTGTTTCAGGAAAAGTTGTGTTTAGCAAATACCATCCGGGGAAGTATCTCGTTGCATGGAAGCCAAAATCATCGACATTAAATGAAAGAACCACTATCGTGGTAGACAATCCAACCTATGGAGAGGTGCTATACCGCCAAATTGCAGGTGCAGTAGCCAGACGAATTGTGAACTATGCTGAAGAAGGTCAAACTGTCACGCAAGGAACAGATGCTGGTTTTATCAAATTTGGGTCGAGAGTAGATGTATTCTTGCCCGTAGAAACTTCGGTGCTTGTTAAAGAAGGGCAAGTTGTAAAAGGAGGTTTGACGCTTATTACATCGAAAAACTAAAGCGCCGAAAGTCTGGCTTTAAGTACTGTTATTTTTGTTTGCGCATCTGCTGCCTTTTTTCGCTCTATTGCCACAACTTGTTCTGGTGCATTTGAAACAAAACGTTCGTTAGACAGCTTTTTTTCTACTGAACTTAAGAACCCTTCTTGATAAGCCAGTTCTTCTTCCATCTTTTTTCGTTCTTCTTCAATATTAGATGCACCTACAGGCACAAAATATTCAAGCGCGTCTACCCTAAATGAAATTGCTTGATCAGGTGCTTGTTCCTCCTTAGTCCATGATTGGATATTTACCAACTTCTCAACAATAGGTCTAAGTGAAATATTGTCTTGGCTGGTCTCAACCAAGTCCAAGGGCACTTTAAACGAAATATTTTGCTCTTTACGAACCGTTCGCAATTGTGCAACTAATGTCGCAGTGTGCTCAAATTGGTTTAAAATATCCGTATCAATATCTTTTTGTTTTGGCCAATCAGAGACAATTAAGGCTTCCGCTTTAGCGCGACTTTTGAGGGCGTGCCAGAGTTCTTCTGAAAGAAAGGGCATAAAGGGGTGCAACAGGCGTAGATTATCTTCAAAAAGCACGCATACTTTTGCATAGGTCTCACGATCTATTCCCGTATTGTAAGCCGGCTTAACGATTTCCAAAAGCCAAGAGCAGAAGTCATCCCATATGAGTTTGTATGTTGACATCAAGGCATCAGAAATGCGATATTTACTAAAGTGGTCGTCGATAGTTGCCAATGTTTGTTGGAATTTGGCTGAATACCAATCAATTCCCGCATTTGCCGTAGCACATGTTTTCAAGGTTTCATCTACCTCCCAGCTTTGAATCAAACGGAAAGCATTCCAAATTTTATTAGCAAAGTTTTTTCCTTGTTGACATAAATTTTCGTCAAATAACAAGTCGTTCCCTGCTGCTGCGCTCAATAACAAGCCTACACGAACACTATCGGCACCGTAGGTTTCCATAAGCTTAATGGAATCGGGAGAATTGCCAAGTTGCTTGGACATTTTTCTTCCTTGCCCATCACGAATAAGGCCCGTGAGATAAACATGGGAAAATGGTTTTTCGTTGCGCAAAGCATAACCAGACATTATCATTCTTGCTACCCAAAAGAAAAGGATATCGGGGCCTGTGACCAGTTCCTGTGTGGGATAGTAATAGTTGACTTCTTTGTTATCTGGTTCCAAAACACCATTAAAAACCGATATGGGCCATAGCCATGAAGAAAACCAAGTATCAAGAACATCCGGGTCTTGGCGCAAGTCGTCAAGCGTCAGAGCCATATTACCACTTTCGGACTTTGCTTTTTCAAGGGCAGCCGATTTACTTTCTGCTACCACAACATCTGTGCTATTAGAACCGTAGTAATAGGCCGGTATTTGGTGGCCCCACCAAAGTTGTCTTGAAATATTCCAATCACGGATATTTTGCATCCAGTGTCGGTAAGTATTGATAAACTTTTTAGGTACCAGTTGTACGTCGCCGTCCTCAACTGCATCAATGGCTGGTTTGGCCAAATCTGCCATTTTTAAGAACCATTGATCTGACAAACGAGGCTCTATAACTGCCTTTGTCCGTTCTGAGGTGCCTACCTTGTGCATGTGAGGCGTTACTTTCACAAGTGCACCTGCTGCCTCTAACTCTTTTACCACGGCTTTGCGTACCTCAAATCTATCTTTTCCTTCATAATGCAAGCCCTGATGGTTGAGAGTAGCATCAGCATTGAAAATGTCAACAATATCCAATTTGTGTTTTTCCCCTAAGGCCTTGTCATTTTCGTCATGTGCAGGAGTAACCTTCAAACAGCCAGTTCCCAAATCCAAACTTACATAAGTATCTTTGAGGATGGGCACTACCCTATTGACAATAGGGACTATGGCTTTTTTGCCGTGCAAGGCAAGATAGCGCTCGTCTTCTGGGTGAATGGCAACCGCCGTATCTCCAAAAAGTGTTTCAGGTCTTGTAGTGGCCACAACGACTTTTTCGTCGCTGCCTTCAACGGCATAAGCAATATGGTATAAGTTTCCTTGTCGTTCTTCATAAACAACCTCCTCGTCTGAAAGTGTGGTTTGTGCTTCAGGATCCCAATGTACCATACGAAAACCACGGTAAATCATCCCTTTTTTATATAAATCAACAAAGACCTTGATAACCGATTCAGACATTTCTCGGTCAAGGGTGAATTTGGTACGATCCCAGTCACAAGTGCAACCTAATTTTTTTAATTGCTCGAGGATAATACCCCCATGTTCATTTGTCCACTCCCAAGCTTGTTCTAAAAAAGCTTCACGCCCAATTTCATTTTTATCCTTACCTTGACTTTTTAACTTGTTTACAACTTTTGCTTCAGTCGCAATAGAGGCGTGATCAGTGCCTGGCACCCAGCAAGCATTGTAGCCAAGCATACGTGCACGACGTATCAATACATCTTGAAGTGTATTGTTCATCAAATGTCCCATATGAAGTAAACCTGTTACATTAGGTGGAGGGATCACTATGGTGTAGGGTTCACGGGAGTCTGGCGTAGAGTGAAAATAATTATTTTCTATCCAGTAGTCATACCACTTTTGCTCAACAATTTTTGGTGTGAATTTTGATGGTATAGACATGCGATAGTAATTATTATGCGCAAATGTAGGCATCGAGTATTGAAATTGAAAGCACTAATTTTGTACAATTCACACTTATGCTTACTTTAGTAGAACCAAATTTATAGTCATGAAGCAAATATTTTTATTGTTTTTCGCTGTTGCGCTGGGTTTAACGGCTACTGGACAAGACTTTGCAGTCATTACATTTGACTCTATTACTATTGACTATGGTACTGTTGTTAAAGGAGAAGATGGAATACGTCAGTTTAGATTTACCAACACTGGAACTTCAGAGCTAGAAATTACGCAAGTACGTTCATCTTGTGGATGTACCATCCCTAAAAAACCAGATGCGCCCATTCCACCTGGTGCATCGGATGTCATTGAGGTAAAATATGATACCAACCGTGTTGGACCCATTCGAAAAACCATCACAGTTGCTTCCAATGCTTCCGTTCCTATGGTAGCTCTTAAGATCAAAGGGGAAGTCACAGAAGAAGCTCCCGAAGAATAATTCTCGTTTAAAACATTGATTTTTCGCATCTTTGCAGGCAAACTATTTTAATGCCGATTATTTCAAAGAAAGGTGCAAACTTACCCACCTCACCCATTCGAAAGCTAGCCAAGCA
>MDTB01062136.1_pt1 | contig 15982 bp, 15 predicted proteins | sample 811161 | NCBI WGS metagenome assembly MDTB01 (sample SAMN05326650, study PRJNA326480) | marine metagenome | isolation source: seawater | place: Mediterranean Sea | collected 2009 | reverse complement strand
ATTTTGCAGATGCAAAATAGTAAGTGCCACTAGATGCATATTCATTCATTCGATTATCGGTATACGGTTGCTTCTCTTGAATATCTTTTACCCATCCATTATTTTCTTTAAGATAGGCATAATTTGTATTTCCTAAAGAGTGAGGATGAAAACCTTTATATGCCGGTATTGCTCCTACACAGCCAGTCTTAAGAACAAAATTTTTGAAATGCTTCCAATCCCAATAACATGTAAAATCACAATAATTAACGATAGTTGGCTCATCACCTTTAATAAAATTTTGTATTTGCTGAACTGCAAAAACTGGCCCTTTTTTATGAGGCTCAATAGAGTGTATAGTACCAGAAGGGCAATACTTTTTAAGCAACCTTTCCATCTCATATCGACCATTTTCTAAATGTTCTTTATTGCAAATAAAATGAAAGTCGGTTTCATCAGGAAACATATCTATAACATGAGATATTATTGGTTTATTTTCAATTTCAATTAATGGTTTTGGTAAGTCATAACCGGCTCTCCTGAACCTCTCCCCAAATCCGGACATAGGAATTATAATTTGCATTTTTGCACCTATTTTTTATAAACAATAATGACTTTATGTATTTAAAGTGTATATCAAGAACTAGTTCTAAAAATTAGGAAAATTATATAACATAATCATTTCAAGACATAATGACTGTGTATTTAAACGTTAAAAGTCTGAAACTTTATATATATTTAATATTTCATTTGTAAAGACAGGTTTGTAGTTATCAAAACTGCTTATGTAATCTTTTTCTATTAGAACATAATCTAGTTGATAAATTTTACTTATTCTATAAAAATCTTTTGGTGTAAGATTTCTATAAAAATTTGCATCTTGATCTCCCTTCCAACTTCCAACCTTGTCATCATCCGATGAACCATATAAAAGCGTATACCTGTCATAAAATTCTAAAAAATTTGATTCATTAAAAGGAAAACCATTTCCAACGAATACAGACCTTCTAGAAAAATGCGGGATGTCCAAAATAAAATTAGATATCCTTGTTGTAGCAAATACAGCTCCATGATCAGTTGTATCTATAAAGCTAAGTACGTCATTATGTTTTTTATAAGCTGCTTCTTTTGGGTCATCAATCATACTAAAACCTAAAAATGCATAAAGAACTGTTATTAGTGATAATTTGGCTGCAGAACGATGTTTGTAATTAAAGGTAAATTTTCTTAAAAATTTTATATTTGATAGAAATAAACACCAGGCAAAAACAATCATCCAGTAACCGAACATAGTAAATCTTACGGGACCAATTGAAGCAATTGTTTTGCTAGGTATTATTTCTATAAATATATACTGTAATAAAATTGCCATCAGATAGCTAATTATAAAAAAAATACAAATAATAAATAAATCCATTAAATTTCTCTTTAAAAAATAAAGTGTTGGAATTAATAAAAGCAAAATTATCAAATACATGCTGTATATCCAACTAAAAGATGTAAGAGAGCCAAATTCCCCTATAACGTAATGAGGAGAGTGCATTTGTTTTGCATAAATATTTATGAAATCCATGGTGTCAATTGATATAGATGGTTCAAAAATTAAAATAATGCAAAGACAGGGAGAAAAAATAGAAAAAATAAATAGGTATAGATATTTTTTTAGGTCTTTAAAAATAAAGGGTAAATTACCAATGATATAAAAAGTAAAAGCAAACATCCCTAGTGCAGGATGTAAAAAACAGGCAAAAGCAAAAAAACAACCGCTCAATATTATGAAACGTCGTTTGTCATATTGTAAAAATACGATTGCGGTAAGAGCAAATGTTAAAGATAAATTTTGTGGGGTAGCTTGTATTAGAAGTGGTGGCCACCAAGCAATTGAGAATATGGCAGATATTGGCCAATAAATTACAGCAATAACTCCAAACATCAAAATTAATTGTGCAATCTCTAATTTATCTTTTTTTAAATATTGTTGAATCATTGCATATATTGCCATATAAAAAAGAGCTGGCATTAAAATAACTAGCAAAACAGTCAAAGAGTAGATGGTTGTATACCATTCCAAATTAAGTAATTCTGAAATAAATATAATCAAATATCCAAATATCCATCTTGGGTTTGGTTCAAAAGTTATTGCATTTGTATAAAAATCATTAATTAAATAATTTGAATGAAAGTGTCTCTCAAAAAAAGTAAACATATCCATCGCAGGCCAATGATAACCAGTTTTAACTTTAGTTATAAAAGCTATAAAAGAGAGAAGAGAAATTATAAAAATATAACTATGATTTACGAAATTATATTCATTCCTTTTAGAGATCATATATTAAATTTATTTATAACTTGGCATATTTGAAAGATATCATCTGACGAATGGAAATATGATATAGGAAGACTTATGGTTGTATTATGAATTTCCTCACTGATAGGAAAATCTCCACGTAATATTTTGCTCATTGCCTTTTGTCTATGCGGCGCAACAGGATAATGAATTTCAGTTTTAATATTGTTCTCTAAAAGATATTGTCTTAATTCATCACGCTTTTTACACCTGATATTGAAAATATGATAAACATCAAAATTATCTTTATTTACTATGGGTTTTGTAACTTTATTTGTTAAATTATCTAAATATATAGTTGCTAACTTTCTTTTATGATTATTTATATCATCTAACATTTTTAATTTAATAGATAAAAATCCTGCTTGTATCTCATCAAGTCTTGAATTGTAACCAATCAGCTCATTGTGATATTTTTTACTTGAGCCATAGTTTCGCAATGATTTGATTGTATACATGAAGTTTTTATTGTCACATGTTATGGCACCGCCGTCTCCAAGAGCTCCAAGGTTTTTGGTTGGATAAAAACTATGGCAACCAATTCCAAAACTACCAGCTGTTTTTTCTTTATACATTGCTCCGTGCGCTTGTGCGACGTCTTCAATAATTTTTAAATCATATTTATTAGCAATTGAAGTTATCTTATCCATTTCGCATACTTTTCCATATAGATGGACAACTAAAATTGCTTTAGTATTTTTCGTAATTTTTTGTTCAATCTTGCTTGGATCAATATTATAAGTATTAATATCAGGTTCAACTAATATTGGTACAAAGCCATTTCTTAAAATTGCTAAAATAGTTGCAATATAAGTATTAGAAGGAACAATTATTTCAGTGTTCTTTGGAAACTTAAATGCATCTATAGCTAAAATTAATGCGTCAAGACCAGATGCAACACCAATACAGTATTTAGTTTTAATATATTTAGAAAATTCTTTTTCAAAATTTTCTACTTGACTCCCTAATACAAACCAACCGCTTTCAAGAAAACCTTCAAAGCTCTTTTTAAACTTTGCAAATAATTTTTTATTTACTAATCTTAGGTTATCGTATTCGATCATTTATATGCCTCATCTATGTAATCATCACTTAAGTAATATTCAGATGCTAAAACTAGTAATGTTGATCCCGGTGAAAATTTATCCATAGTATGCCAGTCTTCTGCCTCAACAATTAAGCACTTATTGGGGCTATCAAGAATAATTTTGTTTTCTATAATTCCATTATTTATATAAATTTCACAACTTCCTCCAAGACAAATAAAAGCTTGTTTAGTTTTTTTATGCCGATGACCTCCTCGTTCTTGAGAAACATTATAAATAAAATATGATCTTTTAATTTTGAAAGGCAATATTCTTTCAATGACAGTTAAATTGCCTCGACTATCTTCGAATGTAGGCAAGTCAATCAAATGTGCCATTTATAATCCTAGTATTTTGTTTTTATTGTAAATATTTGTATTAGCTTTTAGAAGTGTTTTTAAAAATCTAAAAGGTGATTTCCAATCATATTGTTGTACCATCGTTCCATGATAATCATATGAGTTATCGATTTTTGTGACCTGCTTCATTATCTTTTCAAGGTGTAAAATATATGGTTTATAGAGCATTTTGATTTCTATAGTTCTTAATTTATAACCTTCTACTAATGAAACTTTTTTACCCCCTAGAAATTTAAATCCATGAAAGTGATAAAATATGAGTTGGAATTTTTCTTCTTCAAGTCTGTATTGTTGAATATTCCAAGGAGCAACCCCTCCTCCTAAATGTTTTAATTCATGAATACCTTCAAATCTATTGGTCCAATCATCAAGATATTTTTGATCACCAAACTTTCCATCCTCCATTCTTGCATAACACCAATCATTACATGCATTTCGCCACCAACTAAGCACTTTCATACCATTTGTATCATTTTTAAAAGTCATAAATTGAACACAGTAAATGCCGCTTGTTCTAGATAAATCATATTCGGGTGTGTAATTATGTTTGGTGATTAAAACTGACTTATCAGCCATTTCATTTATTAATACATCAGGGTTTGAAAAAAAATATAGATCTGCATCAAGATAAGTGCAACTATCAAGACTATAATTTTCAATGCAATATTTAATTATGGATGGTGTACAAGTCCAGCAATATTCAGCAGGAGTCCTGTCATTCTTTAGACTTAATAACTCCTCATCCTCAAACTCTAACAAGGAAATTACTGTTACAAATTCTAAATTTAATTTATTAAGTAATTCGTAACTTCTATCATCAAATGCAAATATAAATAGATGAAAGTCTTTACTATGCTCTTTTAAGGACTCATACATTGCTAATCCTCTAGTGAGATAGTTGCAATTAAATAAAGTACAGTAATTAATCACTATTATTTAACATAAAATCTAAATTTATTGATTTTTAACATATTAACGAGAGAATCTAAAAAGTCTCTTAGTAAAATTTTTTATAAGTGTTCTATAGCCGTGTACAAATTTCTGTCTAGATTTTTTTTCTAATTCTAAAAATAGATCCTCAGAAAAAATATCATAGCCTTGCTTAGCTATTGATAACGCATATCCGTATTCTTCATATATGGAAGCAAATATCCAAGCTAGTAAGTATTCTCTAATTTCCATGGAATCACTCTTCATCTCATTGAGATAGGATATTTCACACCATCCTGGAGAAGTCCTTAGAAATGATGTGATCCACCTTTTTTGAATATAATTTAATGAATGTAAATCTTCTTGATTGATGCGTTGAGATCCCTTTATATTCATATTAGTCACCCAAAATGGTTTTTTATCCATATAAAGCATTAAAGAATTTAGTTTATCCTCTCCCTTATATGCATCAATAATCCCAGGCTCAAATTCAGCAGATATGATATTGTTTTTAATTTGGTCAGGAAGGCTATCAAAAATTCTTAAGTCAGTTCCTTGAGAATCTGTCTTGTACCAATCTATATAGTTTAGTCCAACTTCAGAAAGAGCATCATTTAAAGTAATAGATGGAAGATTTATTGCCTTCTCAACCTCAAATAAAGGCGAAAAAGCCCAGGGTTTTAATGCCTCATTGTCTGGGTGCAAGGCGCTTGAACAGTAAGGTGATTTTGTTAAATAGAATTCTGAGCTTTCATTTACCTCATCTAAAATCAATCTATTCAATGAATATAGCTTTTTCCATTCTCTATCTTCTGAAACAATTGGTTCAAAATCTGTTGTGTCTGCATCAAAAGCAATACATATAGAATACTTTGCAATCTTGCTCCATATTTCATGAATCTCACCAGATGCACCAATATCAATTAAGACTGGCGGTTTATCTAACAATGACGGATGTGAAAAAACTTTATCATATATTTGTTTCATTATTGCTTCCTAATATTTACTTAACTATTATAATCCTTTTCAAGGATCATTCCTTTGTAAAAAAATTCATCACTATCTACTTCAAGTGATTTAAATTTTTCTAGTACTTTATAATTATTTTTTATAAAGTAATGAATAAAACTATTTTCATTAAAAATCCAGCATGGGTAACTAGCATTGTAAAGATATGAAGGGACGATCTGTAGTTTAACCCTGTCTTTAAAAGAGTTTGTAAATGGAGTTAAATCCACAAGAACATATTCAAAATCATTTTGTAATATTTTATCTAATATCATGTAAGGCTTTTCTAGGTATTGCAACACACTTGATAACAGAAGAACGTTCGGTCTATTTTTTTCAATACATTCTTCAATACTATAATAGAAATTTAATCGCTCGCTTGTGAATTCTCTCTTTCCAATTTGAACAAATTTATCTTGTTCTACAATTGACCATGACACGCCCTCAATTCTATCCAAAAATTTCTTATTTTGATAAAAAGAACTTCCTAAGCTTCCACCAAAATCAAGAACATTTAAATTGCCTTTAAATTTTGTAGATGCCAACATAAGCCCAGACAATATTGGCCATGAATATTGAATTTCATCAAAAATAATACTGTCTCTTTCATAGACAGCTTCACCGTTTTTAACTTTAAGTAAGGAGCTTCGTACTTTCTGAATTATTTCATCTGAATCATATCCTGAGGAAGCTTCCTCAGCTTTTTGCCAATTTGGATAGTTACCCTTCCAGCCATATTTATTAATTCTCAATTTTTTAAGAAAAACTAAAAATATAGGCGGTATAAGACTTTTAATAAACTTTTTCATTTAATAAGATTATTTATTTTTGAAGCTAATTTTTTATAAAGACTTCCTTGAGATTTCTTGAAGTAATTTTCAATTTTTTTCTTACTCTTCAAATCTTCTTTTACATCAATTTTAGATAGCTCGAATTGATATTTTAGACTTATTTCATAAAGATCCGTTTCTTTCTTACAATGGGTTCCTTCTGCATCAAGTCCAATATTTTGAACAAAACTTTGTCCTGGATATAGTGTTAGCATATCTTTTAAAAATGCACTTATATACCATCGAACCGCCCAAGAGTTATTATTTCCATTAATTTGATTCTCAAGCATTTTTGTATACCCATAGCTATTATTAAAATCGGCTTCTTTCTGTAAGTTTCTTTTTTTTAATTCATTTAAAAGTTTTTTTCCATCTGTTTCAAATATCGTCCATTTTTCTTGCCAGGTTGCCCATCCCCAACAATCCGCACCTTTAATAAAAAAACTGTCTGGCAATCCCTCAATTGGATAAATGTATCCATGAATAGATGCTACTTTTGGTTCGTCTTTATACATTATTAGAGCTTCATTCATATAAGATAGGAAGTAAGGACTAGTAACTAAATCATCCTCTAAAACAATGATTTTTTCATGTAAATCAAGTACTTTACCTACACCATCTATGATTGATTTGGCTAATCCAAAATTTTCTTCTCTTTCAATGATTTTAATATTTTTAAATCCATCAATATTGTTTATGTAGTTTCTTACTAATGTTACTTTCTCAAAATTATCTTTATCCTTTGCGCCATCTGAATATATATATAATTCACTTTGATCTGCTTTTAGATTTTTTTTTAATGCTTCTATTGTTTGCTTGGTATGATTTAATCGATTGTATACAAAAAGAACTATTGGGGCATAATCAGACATAATTTAATTAATCAAAATGAAACACTAAAGAACAAGATTTTTAAGATATTCACCATAGCTATTTTTAGAGAGACCTGCAGCAGATTTTAGAATTTTTTCTTTGTCTATCCAACCTCTATTAAATGCAATTTCTTCAAGACACGCCACTTTATAACCCTGTCTTTTTTCAATAGTAGCTACAAACATTGATGCCTCTAGCAGGCTATCAAAAGTACCAGTGTCCAGCCATGCAAAACCTCTACCCAAAAGCTCAACATCAATATTTTCTTGCTCAAGGTAAGCTTGATTAATGCTTGTAATCTCTAATTCCCCTCTATTTGATGGTTGAATGTTCTTCGCTATATCAATTACATTATTATCGTAAAAATACAAACCAGTTAGTGCAAAATTAGATTTAGGATTTTTGGGTTTTTCTTCAATAGAAAGGACCTTATTATTTTTATCATATTCAACAACTCCAAAAGGCCTCGGATCATCAACCTGGTAAGCAAAGATAGTAGCACCACTTGTCTTGGCAGCAGCTTTTTCGAGCGATGGGGTGAAACCGTGGCCCCAGAAAATATTATCTCCTAGAATAAGACAAACATTGTCATCGCCTATAAAATCTTTTCCAATTATAAATGCCTCTGCTAAACCGTTAGGAGATGCTTGACTTGCATATTGTAAATTTATACCAAAATTTGAACCGTCGTCTAGAAGATTATAATAATTAGATAAATCATCTGGGGTTGAGATAATCAATATCTCTCTTATCCCCGCCAACATTAATATTGACAAAGGATAGTAAATCATCGGCTTATCGTAAATGGGTAATAGTTGTTTTGAAACACCTTTTGTAATTGGATTTAATCGACTTCCAGTTCCACCAGCTAAAATTATCCCTTTCATTTTTTTATATTCCAAGCTCTTTGTTTATTGATTATTTTTAACAACAATTTTGCACCATTCAAGGTTGTTAAGATACCACTGAATAGTCTTTTTTATACCAGTTCCAAAATTTTCATTTGGCTTCCACCCAAGATCATTTTCTAATTTTGTGAAATCAATAGCATATCTTAAATCATGTCCTATTCTGTCATCTACATGAGTAATTAACTCTTCATATTTAGTGATTGGTAAATGATTTGGTGGTTTTAATTCATTTAAAATACTGCAAATAGTGTTAACAACATCTATATTTTTTAATTCATTTCGGCCACCAATATTGTAGCTCTGAACAGATTTAGCCTCTAAAGCAATTTTCAACAAAGCTTTTACATGATCACCAACATATAACCAGTCCCTTATTTGGTGGCCATCGCCATATACAGGAATTTTTTTGCCATTTATGGCATTAAGTATTACTAACGGTATTAATTTTTCAGGAAATTGATACGGACCATAATTATTTGAGCAATTTGTTATTAATACAGGCAGGTTAAATGTTCGATGCCATGCCCTAGCCAAATGATCTGAACTAGCTTTGCTTGCTGAATAGGGGCTACTTGGAGCATAAGGCGATTCTTCAGTAAATAATTCATTTGTATTACCCAAGTCGCCATATACTTCATCGGTAGAAATATGAATAAATCTAAAAGAGTCTTTTTTATTATTTTTTAAGTTTGACCAGAAGGATCTTGCTTCTTCAAGCAAATTATAAGTACCTATAATATTAGTTTGAATGAACTTATTTGGGGCTGAGATTGATCTATCTACATGCGATTCAGCGGCTAAATGAAAAATAATATCAGGATTATATTTATTAAAAATTTTGTTAATGTTATTTTGATCGCAAATATCAATTTTTTCAAAATAATATTTTGGATTATTTTCTACTGACGTCAAGGAATCAAGATTTCCTGCATATGTTAGATTATCAACATTCATAACATAGTGATCTGTGGTTTCAATAATATGCCGCACTAATGCGGACCCAATAAAACCTGCCCCACCAGTAATTAATATTTTTTTTGTCATTATTTATTATAAAGTTTTATGTGCTTAATTCTTGTTTATACATATTAAATTCTGATAATGATAAATCTCACAATCTATTGAAGAATACTCTACTATTGGTAACAGCCTTCCCCTTGGAAGAATTCTATAGAAAATAAAATTTTCGTTTAGTAGATCCCAGAAATCTTTGAAACTACTTTTACTAACAATATTCATTTGATTAAATTCAAAATGAATTGCTTTAATTTTATTAAATTCAAATAATTTTTTAGCACCTTTTAAGACATTAAACTCATTTCCCTCTGTATCTATTTTCAACAAGTCAATATCATTTGGAAAACCTACTAAAATATTTTCAAGGGTATCAACATCTATTTCATGTGAAATGGCATCACTTTTATGAAAATTAACAATAACATCTTCATATAAAGTTGCATGAGATGAACCATCACTTTCAGCATAATCAAACAACCTCATTTTTCCTCTTTTTTCTCCGATGCCAATATTAAAAAATGTAACATTTTCATTTTGAATATTTTTAGTTAATTTAAGAAAAGTTTTAGGGTGAGGCTCTATAGAAATAACCTCAGACGAAGGATTAATTTTAAGAACACCTTTCGTATATTCGCCAACATTGGCACCAATATCAACAATAACTGGATTCTTTTTTCCTTTTAAGTATTTTTTTATCCAATCTTTCTCTCCTCTTAAATTTTCGGTTCTATAATTTAAAATTCCCAAACCTCGAATTGAAAGGTGAAATAATAATTTATTCCATTTCGTAAATAATGGTTTTGCAAATAATAATGCATATGTTTCTAAAAATTTATTTAGCATTAAAAAATCTCCATATTAGTAAAGTCTTGGTTTTCATTTTAAAAATTGATCTAGTTTCAGCATTAAGCAAATCACTGAAATATGCAGCAATTGACTGTCCAATCAAGGTCGCCCAAGCTGCACCCTCAATACCATATCTAGGTATAAATATTAAATTTAAGATAATATTGAATAACATTCCATAAAATGTCCTAAAAAAATAAAGCAACTTATAATTTTCAATAACAAACCATTTGCCACTAGCTACACCCAAGAAAACAAAAACACTTGCCCAAATATGTATCGTTAAGACTCTTGCCGTTTCAAAATATTGATAGCCATATAATATATCAACTATGGTACTTGAAAAAAAAGTCACAAGCAGAGCTATTGAAATTGCAACCCACACCATAAAATTAAAAAGTTTTTGAAGCCTACTATAATAAAGATGATGACTTACTTTTCTTGCATTAATTATTGCAGGAAATAAAGATCCTGCAATTACAACTGGAACAAAATACCAGGCCTCACTAAGTCTTACTGCTGCAGAATATTGGCCTACAGCCTCATTTCCTAATAATTGATTGATCATTACTTGATCTATTTTCATGTAAACAGATATCACCAAACCACTCAAAATTAGCGGCCAGCTATCACTCAATAGATTTTTTGAGACCTTTATTTTAAATTTAACACTGCTAAATATTTTATTTGGATTTAGCTTGATAAAAAAGTACAAAAGTCCAATAGCAAGAATAATACTTTCAAGCAAAATAACCCATGCAAATGCAGTCAATGAAGCATTATTTAATATCAAAAATATCTTTATAAAACTGCAAATAGAAAGAGAAATTATATTTGCATACACTACATATTTACTTAAAACTTTACTTTGAAAATAAAAATCAATTACATTAAAAGAATGAAAAATTGTTGATGAAGCTATTATAAATATAAGTACATTGGTGTGTTCATCATTTGGTAGAACATTAGTAATTATATAAAGAATTACTATAACTACAACTGCTCCCAATAGCTTTAGGAAAAAAGTTGTTCCTATTATTTCATAATGCTCAATTTCATTTTTAACTAATTCGCGAACTACAATTGAGTCAAGACCTAAGGTAGAAATTGAAGAAAATATTCCAACAAGAGCAATTGCATAGCTTAATATACCGAATTGCTGTGGTCCCAAGTAACGAGCTACCCATACGGTTACAAATATGCCAACAAAGATTCGCAAAACTTTTTCTAAAAAAACCCAGGATGTGTTTTTAAAATATTTAATGAAACCATCATGTTTGATAAGATACTTAAATAATTCCATAAAAATTAATCTCTATTGAAAAGATCTCGTGAATAAGTTTTATTTTTTACATCATGAAGTTCATCAGTTATTCTGTTTGAAACTATCAAGTCACTTTCTTTTTTAAATTTTTGGAGCTTATCGACAACCTGGCATTGTAAAAATTCAAATCTTCCTTTTTGGATTAAAAGAGGTTCATAAATTACAACTTCTATTTTTTTTCTTTTAATACGGTCAATAATACTAATGATGGATGACTCCCTAAAATTATCAGAGTTAGATTTCATAATTAATCTGTAAATACCAACTTTTTTAGGTCTCTTTTTAATGATTTGTGAAGATATATGGTCCATTCTTGTATCATTAGAAGAAACAATAGCACCAATTATATGTTGGGGTATATCTTTATAATTAGCTAATAGTTGTTTTGTATCCTTTGGGAGGCAATAACCTCCGTAACCGAATGACGGATTGTTATAACCATCTCTTATTCTTGAATCTGAGCATACCCCCTCAATTACCTGTTTAGCATTAAGGCCTTTTATTTCACAAAATGAATCTATCTCATTAAAATACGAGATTCTCATTGCCAAATAAGAGTTGGAATAGAGCTTTATTGCTTCTGCTTCATCTGGACCAGTATATAAAATGGGTATATCTTTTTTTAAAGCTGGTTTTGTAAGCATATTTGCAAATACTCTTGCTTCTTCTGAAGTATCTCCAACAATAATTCTTGATGGATATAAATTATCATGCAATGCATGTCCTTCTCTTAGAAATTCTGGTGAAAAAATAATCTTATTATTTTTATACTTTTTTCTAGCAGAGGTGATATACCCTATTGGGATAGTTGATTTGATTATGATAGTAGCTTTGGGATTTATGCTAAACACATCATTAATAGTTTTTTCAACAGAGGATGTATCAAAATAACCTGTTATGACATCATAATCTGTTGGTGTTGCTATTATTATAAATTCTGAATCTCTGAATGCAAAATCTTTATCAGTCGTTGCAGTTAATTTTAAGCTTTCATTTTGTAAAAAATTATTTATTTCTTTATCTCTGATTGGTGAAATTTTTTTATTAATTAGGTCAACCTTTTGCTTATCTAGATCATATGCAATAACTTTGTTATTTTTTGACAACAAAACAGACAGCGAAAGTCCAACATATCCGGTTCCAACAATAGCAATCTTCATATTGTCATTTTTTTAGATCGTTTAGGTTTTCTAGGAACCATTTATAAGACTTTGTAATGCCTTCTTCGAGTGTGAATCTGGAACTCCATCCAAAATTATTAATGCGTGAAACATCCATTAGTTTTCTTTGTGTTCCATCAGGTTTTGATAAATCCCAAGTAATTTTTCCAGTATAGCCTACAACATCAGAAATTAACTCTGTTAATTCTTTTATTGTACAGTCAATTCCTGAGCCGATATTGATATGTGAATTCATTTCACTTGTGCAGGAGTCATATTTTCTTTTATCCAAATTCATTACAAAAATTGATGCTTCAGCCATATCGTCAACATATAAAAACTCTCTTTTTGGAGTTCCAGTACCCCATGCAGTTACCTCACTATCATTTGCGATTTTGGCCTCATGGAATCTTCTGATTAATGCGGGAACAACATGAGAATTTTCTGAATGAAAGTTATCATTGATGCCATATAGGTTGGTGGGCATAACTGACCTATAATCTCTGTTATATTGTCGATTGTAGCTTTCACAAAGCTTGATACCTGCAATTTTAGCAATTGCGTATGGTTCATTAGTTGATTCAAGATATCCTGATAATAAGGATTCCTCTTTCATAGGTTGCTCTGCAAATTTAGGATAAATACAAGAAGAACCAAGAAATAATAATTTATTGACATCATTTTGATGTGCAGCATTAATTATATTTGCTTCAATTATTATATTCTCATATATAAAATTAGCAGGATAGTGATTATTTGCGTATATTCCTCCAACTTTAGCAGCAGCTAAATATACTTCATTAATTTCTTGAGATTGAAAAAAAGAATTGACTTCTGCTTGATTAGTCAAATCTAAAACGTTTCTATCTGCAGTAATTATTTCATTTTTTGATATGTCTAAACATCTATGAATAGCCGAGCCAACCATACCACCATGTCCAGCTATAAAAATTCTTGCCATGACTACTCTTCAATTGAAACAGAAGGATTATATCCATGATCTTTTAAAAGCCTTGTCTGTTTTGCAATTTTCAAGTCTTGTCTTACCATCTCAGAACACATTTCTTGAGCTGTTATTTTTGGCTGCCATCCTAATTTTTCTTTTGCATTTGTAGGGTCTCCTAGCAACGTCTCAACCTCAGCAGGCCTAAAATATCTTGAGTCAACTCTTACAATGATATCTCCAATAGAAGTAGCTGGAGCATTGTTACCAGTTACATGTGTTACTGTTCCTATCTCATCAATACCCTCACCAGAAAATTCTATTGTGAGGCCAAGCTCTTCTGCACACCATTTAACAAAATCTCTCACAGAATACTGGATACCAGTTGCAATAACAAAATCTTCAGGCTTTTCTTGTTGCAACATCATCCATTGCATTTCTACATAGTCTTTTGCATGACCCCAATCTCTTAATGCATCCATATTTCCAAGATATAGGCATTTTTCAAAACCTTGAGAAATATTTGACAGCCCTCTTGAGATTTTTCTTGTTACAAAAGTTTCACCTCTACGTGGAGACTCATGATTAAAAAGTATTCCATTACATGCATACATTCCATATGATTCACGATAATTTACTGTTATCCAGTATGCATACATCTTAGCAACAGCATATGGAGAACGAGGATAAAATGGTGTGGTCTCTTTTTGAGGAATTTTCTGAACTAACCCATACAATTCAGATGTTGAAGCTTGATAAAATTTTGTTTTTTTGTCGAGTCCTAAAAATCTAATTGCCTCAAGCAACCTTAAGGTTCCAATTGCGTCTACATCAGCCGTATATTCAGGTGATTCAAAGCTAACTGCTACATGTGATTGTGCTGCTAGATTATATACCTCATCAGGTTTAATTTGCGATAGAATCCTTGTTAAGTTTGAAGAATCAGTCATATCACCATAATGAAGAACAAAATTTTGATTCTCAATATGTGGATCCTCGTAAATATGATCAATTCTTTGAGTATTAAATAATGAAGTCCTTCTCTTTATTCCATGCACCTCATAATTTTTGTTTAAAAGAAATTCAGCAAGATAAGATCCATCTTGTCCAGTTATGCCAGTTATAAGAGCTTTTTTCATAATAATTTCATAGGATTAGGCTAAATACTGCATTAATATTTATAGCTTAGAGTTTCTGAAGAATTGAATTAAAGCAATTGTTATGGATACTAGCCCACCAACTATGGTCCCCAAGATGCATATAAAAGCTCTAGCAGGAGATGATTTTTTTTCGGGCGCAATCGGAGATTCAATTATTTTAAAAACGTAGTCATCTGATGAATATGCAATCATCAATGTCTGCATTTGATTTTCAAGAAGATTTGATATTACATCTCTAATAGATTTTATGTTGGTAGAGTCAGATGTTTTATTTAGATAATCAATTGAATTTTCAGCATAAAGCTTATCTATTGCTCTCATGCTTTCATTAATATTGAAAATAATAATATCTAGCCATTGTTTTGCTATCATTGGAGACTCATGGCTAATGGATAGTGAAATAAATCCAGTATTTTTATTAACATTAATATTTAGTATTTTTTTATACTTTTCTTCATAAGCCTCTTGGGATGAGGGTATAGTTTTTTTTGGATACGAAACATCTCTAATCCAAATACCTTTGATTGGATCGTATTCACTTTCATGATAGGTTATAAGATCATCTTTAGGGTCCCATTCTTTTGCAGCCATAAGATTTTCTAGTTTTATATTAGGCAAAAAATATTTTGAGAAAAAATCATATGACTTTATTCGCTCTATTGCCTCTTCGCTCTTAGTACCACTTTCGCCTAAGTTAATTCCTGCGAATGATGCTAAGCCTGGAAGCGGACCTGCCTTCGATGATAGAGAATTATCATTATTTGCAGGTGCAAGAATAGCAAATGAAGTATAAATATTGGGTAAATTAAGTGAGTAAAATATTGAAGATACTGCAAAAAGAAAAGTAATCAAGCCTATAAATATCTTCTTTTTCCAAAGAAAAAAGAATATCTCCCTAAGATTTATTTCATCATCATAAGTGTCTATATTTGATAACTGACTCATAAAATTAAACTTGTATTAAATAAAAATATCCCTAAAAACCTATTCTAGCATGTATCTGTATCCGTAATACACAGTTAATATATTGTATTTATTTTACACATAGTCTAAAACAAAATGATTACACCTGTTAAATATTAAGTGTATATTTAAGATAATAAATAGGTATTGGTACCCGAGGCCGGACTTGAACCGGCACGATATTTCTATCGAGGGATTTTAAGTCCCTTGTGTCTACCAATTCCACCACTCGGGCAAGTTAATAGAT
>MDTB01044605.1_pt1 | contig 15982 bp, 10 predicted proteins | sample 811161 | NCBI WGS metagenome assembly MDTB01 (sample SAMN05326650, study PRJNA326480) | marine metagenome | isolation source: seawater | place: Mediterranean Sea | collected 2009 | reverse complement strand
CGTCCTCGTGGAGAATTTTTTGATAGAAATCCACTAAAGATTTAGCTTCGCGCTGAATCGTGTAGTGCTTCTCGACGTGCTCCCGTCCAGCACTTCCCATTACCTCGAGATCTGTATCAAGGAGCTTTTTAAGGCTTGCTTGAGTTGCTTCCAGATCATCGACCGGAACCGTAAAGCCGTGAAGGCCTTCGGTGATAATATCCTGCCAAGCTCCTGCGTGCGATGCTAAAACCGCACAGCCACTTGCCATAGCCTCTGGCACGGTCAGGCCAAATCCTTCGTTTCGGGAAAGAGCTGCAACAATTGACATCCCTTGGAAAAGACCAGGCAGAGCGTTGCTGGGCTTTTTCCCATGAAAAATGATCCTCTTGGAAAGCCCGGCTTTTTCAATTTTAGCCTGAAGTGTATTTTGGTAATCACGAAACTTCGGGGTGGTTTCTCCAACAATGATGACGGTGGGTTTAGAATTATTTTTGAGCACGTGGATGGCGCTATCAACGAGGATATCGATTCCTTTGGAGGGCCGGACGCGGCCAAAGATCCCAATTCCAAATTCACCTGGGAACCCGAGTGCTTCCCAAGCTTTTTGTTTGTCGATCGGAGGTTGGTAGCGTTCTAAATCGATACCATGTGGGATCACGATATTAGCGGGAGTCTCTAGGTAGGAATTTGCAGCCGAGCATGTCGTGATGAGGCCGTCCATCTGCGATATCAGCCAGCGGGTAAATCGGGTGTGATGGCGCTGAGCGGTTGAGGTGAAGATGATTTTGATTTTAGCGCCAAGCTTGCGAGCAGCGAGAGCCTGAATCATTTCATTATTTCGGCGAGCGTGGAAAATCCGGGTTCGATCTCTGAGTAGAACGAGATCCCAGAACCGAATGGTCGAAGTGCCGGATGGAAGGTGGTGACGGCCCATGACAGCAAGCGGCATGAGTTTTCGGACTTCTGGAAGCGTCTGGAGCATCGTCGAAGTGACGCCAGAAAAGCGCTTGTTCGAGTTCCCGAGAATGAGCTGAGCAACCTCCATCTAATCGAGCTCTGTGGGGTCGTGTGATCGCGTTGCAAGGCACAATCCGATAGTTCCAATGAGAAGTAGGTAGCTTGCAAGGAGTTCAAGATAAGCCTCGACTGTTTGAGGAACATCGGGGTGATAGTTTTCGCCGAGGGATGCCTTCCAGAGCAGGGAGGTGCCTAGAAAACGAGCGAGAACAAAGATGAGCATGAATGCAGAGGCGAAGAATCCGGCAGCAGGCCGTGACACGAATTCATTGATAAACGCGCCGAGGTGTTTTCGATGGTTTTTAAATTTGATAAGAGAGTAAATTCCGAGCGGGACAAAAAACCATTCGACAGCGAAGTGGGTGGTTCGTTCAATTAAATCATCTCCTTCTCCAAGCGCGGAGCTAAGTGTGACGGCACCCATGATTTGGTAGAATGGCCCAACTTTTCCTGCTGGATGAGCAGCTCCAAACCAGAAGGCAGAAGTGGTAAGAAGCAGAACCAATTGCAGGCCCTCGACTATGCCTTCTTCAGTAGGGAGATTGGGTTTATCGGGCAACCACGCCGGGAACAAAATCGCAAAAGAACCGGCGAGAACTAAAGCCGTCGAAACGAGAGTTTGTTTCCAAGTTTTTTCAGGTGCCTCTTTCACGCAGTGGTAATCTCGCTGATGGTGGTAGTACTGGCAAGGTTATCGTTTCAGTAAGAAGCTAGTAATCAACCGAGAGTAGGGTGAGACCATCCGGTGGGGCGCAGAGGGGCGATTTTTGCTCACTTGGTCGGTTGACGAGGTTATAAAGATCATCCTGTCGAAGGTAGCCTTGCGCGGCTTGGACTGCTCCTCCCGTGAGGAGACGAACCATTTTATAGAGGAAGCCATTCCCGGTGAAGGTAATCAGGTAACCTTTCTCGATTTGTTTGAAATCAGCGCGGGCGATTTTTCGGACGTAGTCTGTTTTTTCTGTTTCGTTACCGCGTTTTGCGGCGAAGGAACGAAAATCGTGGGTTCCCCGGTAAAATGAGAGAGCCTCCTCAAGATCGACCGGATTGAGTTGTCTGGGGAGATGCCAAGCGCGTTTCGCGAGGAAGGGGGGAAGGATGGGGGAGAGGCAAAGTCGATAGGTATAGGTCTTCGAGCGTGCCGAGAAACGGGCATGGAATTCATCAGGAGCCTCTGCGCACTCCATGATTCGGATTTCGGAAGGGAGCTTTGCGTTGAGAGCTGGAACCCAATTAAAGGGATTCATAGTTAGGTGTTCTGGCGCATCAAAATGTGCCATTTGCCCAAGCGCGTGAACTCCGGCATCGGTCCGGCCGGACCCATGTAAACGGATTTTTTCTTTGGCTACCTCCGCGAGAGCTTCTTCGATGCGCCCTTGAATAGTGTCAGCATTGGGCTGGATTTGCCACCCACCAAAGCGGGTGCCGTCGTAAGCGATGGTGAGTTTGAGGAGCATGAGTAGCCTTTGAACTTGGCCCAAAACGCCCTTGCGGATTGAGCTGCGGGGGAAAGATAGTCGAGGTGTGGCTAGTTGGGAAGCCCTCGCGGCCCCAAATCCGTAATCCTGTGTCCGGTTTCAATCAGATTTGCCCTTGTTTCTTTAGGATGGCTCCATTAGCACGGACGTCCCACGGGATCCGTTCTTGTAGGAACCATTATGATGTCAGCACTCCATAAATTGGTCACTTCCGAGTCGGTCATTCTCGAACTTTCCGAGACTGATCACGAGGAGGTAGTACTTGAGATGATCGGTCATCTCTCTAAAATAGGGAAGGTTTCTTCCGGTGATTGCTACTGTGTGGGCAATGCAGTTCTTGAGCGCGAGTCTCACATTAGCACTGGCCTGGGTTCCGGAGTGGCCATACCTCATGCCAAAGTAAAGGGGCTTAAGGAGACCCTTGTCGTGTTTGGGCGCTCTTCAGAAGGAATTGATTTCGATTGTCCGGACAATGTTCCTTCTAATCTTATATTTCTGATGCTGGTTCCCGAGGATCAGGGTGCTAAACATCTCCAATTACTCGCGGAGTTGGCTCGATTTTTTCGCAAGGCAGATCGGCGCAAGGCGCTAATAGAAGCGACCACTGCCGAGGAAATCTGTCAGATCTTTGATTCAGCTGTCCCCGCCTAAACTTTCAGATATGACCATTCCCGAAATTCTCCGTGAGAAAGTTCTAACTGCCCTCGAGTCTCTCGAAGTAGTAGTTCCCGATCCCGCCCGAGTCCAAGTGACCAAGGCCGCGGATCTTCGTTTCGGTGACTTCCAGAGTAATATCGCAATGATGTTGGCGAAGGGGCTTGGGAAAAATCCTCGTGAGTTTGCTGAAGACTTATCGGATCGGATCGCGGCGGAGGGGCTTTGCGAGATTTCGATCGCGGGTCCGGGCTTTTTGAATTTCACCTTAAAGGAAGAGGCTTGGGCGGGTTTGGCACGATCCCAGTGGGAGTCCGACGATTTGTCTGTTTCGCAAGTTAAAGCACCGCAAACTATTGTCGTCGATTTTTCGGCGCCCAATGTTGCGAAGCCCATGCATGTTGGACATATTCGCTCGACCATTATTGGTGAATGTCTCTCGCGGGTGGCCACTAAGATTGGTCACAAGGTCATCAAGGATAATCACATTGGCGACTGGGGCACTCAGTTTGGAATGGTAACCTGGGCTTGGAAAAAAGGGGTCGATGAAGAGAGGTTGGAAACCGAACCATTGCAGGAATTACTCCGGCTTTATCGAACTGCTTCAGATGCTTCCAAGGAAGACGAGGGGACGAAAGAAGAGTGTCGTGCCGAGTTGGTAAAGCTTCAGAAGGGTGATCCTGAGAATAAGGAGATTTGGGAACGTTGTCTGGCGCTTTCTCGGAAGGGGCTCAATCAGATCTATGATCGGCTTGATGTGAGTTTTGATCATTGGATGGGCGAGAGTGCCTACAATGATGATTTGGCGCCCTTAGTTGAGCAGCTCATCGCGGATGATTTGGCTCGTGAAAGTGACGGAGCGATCTGCATTTTTTCTAATGAGACAGGAAAGCCAAAGCATGATCCTTTCAAGATCAATCGCGATGGTGTGTGGCAGGATTTCCCGATGATGATCAGGAAGAGTGATGGGGCTTTCAACTACGCGACAACCGATATTGCGACCGTGCAACATCGTGTGAAGGAGTGGAATGCTAATCATATTTGGTATGTCGTAGACTTCCGTCAAGGAGGCCACTTTTCCCAGCTATTTGATACTTCAAAACGTCTAGGTCATGAAGAGGTTAATCTGGTGCATGTCGCCTTCGGAACTATCCTAGGAAAAGACGGTAAGCCATTGAAAACCCGCGCTGGTGATTTACCGCAGCTCGAAGATGTTTTAAATGATGCCGTGAAAGCCGCGCAAATCGTGGTGGACGAAAAAAGTCATCTTGAAACCGCTGAGGAGAAGGCCGCGCTTGCGGAGCTGATTGGCGTAAATTCTGTAAAGTTCACCGAGCTCTCTCACCATCGCATGTCGGACTACGTTTTCGATCTTGATAAAATGGTTGCGCTCGAAGGAGATACCGCGCCTTACCTTCTTTACAGTTACGTTCGGTCGCGTTCGATTTTCCGGAAGCTCGACGGCGAAGTGGAATTAAAGGGAGATAACCTACATCTTACGGAAAAAGCTGAAATCCATCTAGTTCGAATGTTAACCCGTTACAGTGATCAAGTGCACCAAGTTGTTGAAGATTATCGCCCAAATTTATTGGCGACTTATCTTTTAGAGCTAGCCCGAGCTTTTCATTCCTTTTTTGAGGCGTGTCCGGTTCTAAAGTCCAAAGGGCAGACTCGAGAAAGCCGTCTAATTCTCTGCGATCTGACTTCGCGAGTCCTTAAGGATGGTTTAAACTTATTAGCGATTCCAGTCCCCGAGCGGATGTAAGTGATGAAAAATTTGATTGTCATAAAAATCGGCACGGGTGTTTTGACCCGCCAAAATGGGACTCTTGATGGAGCTTCCCTAGTTCGCCTTGCGACAGCTGTCGCCGAAATTAAGGCTCAGGGTTATCCTTGTGTCATGGTTTCATCTGGGGCCGTTGGAGCGGGCGTAAGTTCACTCAATTTGACGGCATATCCTGATGATGTTGAAACTCGCCAGGCAGCGGCCGCTATTGGTCAGGCTCGTCTCATGCAGCGGTATCAAACGATCTTTGAGCAATTCGGTTTGGATGTGGCTCAGCTTCTTTTGACAGGTTCTGATTTAGAAGAGAATCGCGATCGGATTTCTGCGACGATGCATCGTCTTCTGGAAGAGGGTAATATCATTCCCATCGTCAATGAAAATGACTCGGTGGCTATTGAGGAGCTGCGGGTAGGTGATAATGATATGCTTTCGGCAAGGGTTGCTGAGTTTTTGAATGCTAGCCAATTGATTCTCTTGACCACGGTGGACGGACTTCTTGATTCGGAGAATCAGCTCATTGAAAATGTGGAAGATCTCTCCAAGGTTGCTGGATTGGTAAGAGCGGAGAGTGGTAAATTTTCGATTGGTGGGATGGTTTCAAAGTTGCAAGCGGTCGATTATGCTACTCAAGCGGGAATCGGAGTTGTGGTGGCCAATGGTCGACGCCCGGAACAGCTTTCTGAGCTGGTCAAGGGTAGGGGGCGTTCTACTCGGTTTAAAATCTCTAGTTCAGCAGCTCCTCAGGACCAACTTTGATTAAGCGCTAAAAGCACGTTTTCTTTAAAAAACTTAATTGTTTTGGAGCGTATTGTCTTTGCCTCGGAGTGAGATAAGGCGATGGCCATTGTATCCTTAGATGTTCTAAAATTGCCGACTTTTCAAAAAAACGACTTGCCCAATTATTTTTTACATGCTGTAAATGCGGAAATCTTTGACAAACAATGTATAGAATCACCGCATTATCATTCGCCTCGGGCATAATTGCCGCATCTGGCTCTCTTATCGCGTATTACCCACTTGATGGGAACTTCGCGGATGCATCTGGTAACGGAAATGATGGCGTAATGCTTGGTGGAGTCAGCTACGGCGGTGGTGCAGGTGCCATTGGCGGTGGACAATCCGCTGTCTTTGACGGTGCTGCAGGCACCTATGGAAGTATTGAAGGAGGATTGCAGCTGGTAAGAAACGAAACCTTCTCGGTTGCAATGTGGGTCAATGCTGATGGCACAGCCAACAGTGATAAGCGTATTTTTTCTGAGGGAACATCTACAAACAATAACCCTCTTTTTAATGTGGGAACAGCCAACAATGCTAATGATGGTACCGTTGACATCTATATTCGAAATGGAGCTTCCTTAAATCACCCACGTTCTACTGGCGAAGCTTTTGATGGAACTTGGCACCACGTTGCATTTAGTGGTGGATCTGACGGTCTGCTCGACCTTTACATCGACGGCGCCTTTGACACAACTTTTGACTATTCCGCAATCCCAGCATTCGGAGAGCTTAATACGACCACAATTGGTGGTATTCTCAGAGGATCAGATTGTTGTAACTTTAATGGATCTATTGACGATGTGAGCTTCTGGGATTCAGATCTTACTACGGGAGAAATTTCAGCTCTTGCAGGTGGCGCGAGTGCGACTTCGCTTTCCGGAATTCCTGAGCCTACTTCGGCAGTCTTGTGCCTGACTGGACTCATTTTTGCTCTGCGTCGCCGGCGCTAGGCTCGTTGAGGTTTCGAGAATTCGTCAAGAACTTCAACTAAATTTCCATGAGTCGGTAACCTAAGGGACCGGCTCGTTTTTTGTCTTCTAATAAAATTATTATGAATTACCAAACACTCGCCTATTGGAGACCTATTCTCGCCGGATCTCTTGCTCTCCTGCCATTTTGCGCTCAATCTGAACTCGTTGGTTACTACAAGCTCGATGGAAATTTCGACGATTCTTCCGGAAATGGAAATGCCGGAGAATTGTTTGGTGGAGCTTCCTATGTTCCTGAATCTCCGACGATTCTAGGAGGTGGACAATCTGTTCTTTTTGATGGTCAGCCTGGCACCTATGGAGCGATCAATCCTTCTCCGAAAGAAGGGCTCTCTATCACGGCTCAACCTTTCCACAGCGTCTCAATGTGGGTAAAAGCAGATGGGCTCCAAAACCCAGATAATAGAATATTTTCTGAAGCCCAGTCCGCGGATAATAATCCTCTATTTAACGTTGGGACAGCCAATAATGCCGATAATGGCACTGTTGACATCTACATCCGTGCCGGGGCTTCATTAAACCATCCCCGCTCGATCGGAATCGCCTTTGATGACACCTGGCACCATGTTGCGTGGACTGCCCAAGGGAAGGTCATGGACCTCTATATAGATGGAGTCTTCGATAGCCAATTTGACTATAATGCCGTTAATGACTTTATCCCGACTACAACGACAATTGGGGGGATTCTCCGAGGAAGCGATTGTTGTAACTATTTTGGTAACATCGACGAGGTCGCTATTTGGGATTCTATTCTTAGCGCTGACGATATTGCTTTACTGGCAGAGGGCACATCTGCGGATGAACTCACTGGAGTAAAGCCAAATCTAGATCTCGATGAAGATGGCCTTCCCAACAAGTGGGAAGTAGAAAACGGGCTAGATCCAAACGACAATGGCTCCGTTGATCCAAAGAATGGAGCCAATGGTGATCCGGATAACGATCAGCTTACAAACGCTGATGAACTCGCCAATGGAAGTAATCCTAACGATGCGGACACCGATTCGGACGAAGTCAAAGATGCTCAAGAAATTGCACTTGGGACCGATATTCTTGATCCCGATTCTGACGGTGATGGTCTACTCGATGGAGACGAGGTGACTCGAGGAACCAACCCCCTTGCAGCTGATACCGATGGTGATGGCATCACCGACAACGGTGAAGTCTTGGCTGGTACTGATCCTAAAGACCCTAAAAGCTTCCCTGCAGAGGATGATTCTCTGGCGGCCTACTGGCCCCTTGATTCTACCGATGGAACTACTACTCCTGATCTAGGGCCATACGGATATGATCTCGAATTACGCAATATGGATGCCACCAATTTTGTCACTAGCGAGGGACGGGCTGCAGTCTCTTTTGATGGTATCGAAGATTTTCTGGTAAGAAAAAGCAATGCGAACGACATCTTACCGATTACAAAAAATGCGGCATTTACGATTTCGATGTGGATCAAAGCCGCCGGGGCTGGTCAAAATGATAGGCGTTTTTTCTCGGAGAGCTCTGAATTCAGTAATGACCCCTTGTTCAATATTGGAACCCGTAACAATGGATCTGATAATACAGTTGATATTTACTTAAGAGATGGCGGAAGCCCCAATCATCAGTTCTCAACTGCTGAGCCGTTCGATGACACATGGCACCATATTGCCTATACTCATGATGACACTACAATGACCATTCAACTATATGTTGATGGAGTTCTGGATCGAGATAATTGGACTTTTAAAGATATCGTCTCTCCTGATGTGAATTACACTACAATTGGGGCAATTTTGAGAGCCAATCCATCTCACTGGGCACAGGGCTTAGTGGATGAGGTCTCTCTTTGGTCATCGGTCCTCCCAGCGACGACAATTGCGGAATTAGCCTCCGGGGCGACTCCAATAGAAATTACTGGTGGAGGAACTGTTTTTGGAATCACCTCTGTAGACCGCCAAGAAAATGGTAATGTTTCGCTAACTTGGATCTCACGCCCCAACACGGCTTATATTCTTGAGGCAAGTCTCGATCTTGCGACTTGGGTGGAGATCGATGATGGCATTCAGTCTCAAGGCGAGGAGACGATCTATGTCTTTCCTTCCGGTGTGCCTGGTCTAGACACCGATATTGAGCCCCGAATATTTTTCCGGATACGGAAATGATCAGAGGGTAAAATCCATTTCTATCCCGCATCTTTGAAAAGGTGTGGGATTTTTATTTTACAACTGCTCGTAATCTCAAAAATTGTGAGGCGATCGATTCTTTTGGCGAAAGGTTTACTCGTACCTTACCATGAGAATCTTCCTCGCGAGAGACTCTGACTCCTTTCGCTGATAGCGGTTCCCAGTTTCTAAGGTCTCCCGAAACCTCTGCGATTAGCGCTACGTCTTCGGCTGCGGAGTTCTCAAGATAGGAAAATCTAATTTGGTGATCAAATCGTTGCTCTAAGAGAGGCTCTGACTGATTGGAGTCTTGATCAGAAGTGCCCATGGCATATTCGAGAAGTGCTGGGATAAGGTCTCCATCAAAATCCTCGGATGGATTACCCGTAAATCGAGTTGCGTCTGTTTTCCCCGGGTTACCACCTGAAAATCTACTACTTCTCCAGTTTTGTTGTTTGCTATGATCGGGTAAAGATTCTGGATATTTCAGGGTCAGTGAAGGCCCCTCACCATCTGCTCCTTGAGGCCAGCCAGCATCGTCAGAATAAGAAAAATCCCGGATGATCTGTCCGGATTGATCTACAAGAAGCAGGCGTTCTCCACCGTTACTGAGATTGCCTGAAAATTCTCCTACGACGGTGATTTCTTCACCGTGTTTTTGATGGAAGGCATTAAGATCCTTTACCAAGAGGAGGCGTTCTCTAGGGAGTAGATCTATACCATAAGGAAACTCAAATTGAATTCCCTCGATAAATTTTATTCTGCCTAAGTGTAATCGCTCAGTTGATGAAATATTCATCAACTCAATATAGTCGTAATCACTCCCTTCCTCGGCATGATACATGATTTCTGAAATCACGAGAGTCTCTGATGACGCAGGAACTCCCACCGCAAAAACTGCTTCGGTCAGAGCTGACCATTGATTACCAATGAGGCTGCGCGCTTTGAGGGTGCCACTGGATGTAATCGTAACCTGATCTTTGTAACGCAGTGCGGAGGGGGCCAGGAATTCACTTTCTCCGCCAATTAATTGAGAAGATATTAGGAGATCACTGCTATTAACCCCATCGTTCAGTCCGTGAATCGAAAGAAGATTTCTGCCGACCTTGAGCTGATCAAGGTGTGGCGAAATATCAAATGATTCTTGCTCTACCGCAAGATTGTCTGGATGGCCGCGGACTGCGCCGGAGTTCCAGCTGAGGTCTGAAGGGGCATTCGCCGACGCAATTTGAACACCATTAAGATATGCGACAAATCCATCATCATATCTCATTTTTAGATTAAGCGATCCGGTAGCTGACAATTGATCGGCCGAAAGCTCAAAAGGGATTCGAATGAGAGCCGATCTGCCGACACCCATCATATTGGGAACAGTTGTGCCGATCAAATCATGATAAACTGAAGGAGCCAATTCGTAGCCGACCCCTCCTCGGCCGCCCGCCCAGGATGAGTCGTCAAAATTAAGCTGACGCCAGCTCTCGTCGAATATTGTTGGTTCAGAAACCATAAACCTTGTTGGGTCTGACTCATCTAGGAGGATCGTTTCTGAAACCTTTCCTCCGCCGATCCGAGGGTCGCTGCCGTCTAGAGTATAGTAAATTCTAGCCTCGCCTGGACCGCTTATCTTTAATGGAAAACCTTCTTCGACTGGTCCTCCAAACTGGCTCAACTCCGGAGCATCAATTTTTGGATAGAGATCCTGACCTCTAAATTGTTCTAGAACGATAGCCGAGCGCCTCGGGAACCAATTCTCTAACAGATCATTGCGAGTGATCTGAAAATCTACAGAAACAGTATAGGGAGTTGATCTTCGGTAATCTCCCCAACGAGCAGACTCGGCGATCAATGCAGTTTCGATATCACTAGTTAGGTTCATCCATAAATCTGCTGGGACGTTTCTTTCAGGGTGGGAAAGATCCCATGTCGGGTTGTCAGGGTTAACATATAAGACTCCACCATTAAAAAATGCTCGATGGAGACGGTCGGCAAAGAGGAGGCGGTATTCTGGATTCGACATGAGAGCATGGTGAAATTTTGAAGGTGAATCGTTGACTCTGCGATTAGGTTGGGTGCGGTCTAAATTGACAGAATTTTTCATCCCATGTTCGTTATCCCAGTCAAAGAAACGCCATCCTCCACTCGACCCAGTTCTGTCATAGCCCATGTAAAAATTCCCGGGCCAATCGTCCGCTGCCGCATACATATTGTGGATCATGTAATCGATCATCATTTCCAGATCAATCAGCTCAGCGAGCTCTTGGAATGCGGAGAAATCTGAGAGGTCACGATAACCTGCACTCCAATCCATCGGATCTACTTGAATCTTTGCTAGAAGTTCAAGGTAGGATGCCTGATTGCCATCGAGGACCTCCTCGTGATTTTTGATGATGTCCCAATTTTCTTTCGTCCCACCATATCGCGCTTCGCCATGACTGCTATCTGGTCTTTCCGTAGGGTTATAGACTCCCCAATAAAGACCATTGATGAATAAATGCACCCAGTTCCCATCAGGAGATTCGTGCCCCATACGGCGGTGAGTTTCGCGGGCCCAAGTGTCACGGACAAATTGTCCTATCCGATTTTTGGACGAGCTATAAACCCAAGCATCTTGGGAATTTGAGCGTAAAACAAGCGTATCAAATTCTTGAGCGCCCTCTGGGCCGAACCATGGATAGCGTAGTTTTGAATCACCATATTGTTTGCGAAATGCGAGGCGTAGAGAATGTTTCGGATTAGCAGTGGCACTGCGCGATGAGTTTCCCTGAATCCTGACGCCACAATCAATCTGAAGAGGTCTGCCCTCGAGTCCGAGTGGGAAAATTAGCTCCGCTGAACACGCTTTTTCGTAAGCGCTCCCTTGGGCCGTGCTATTTGCATAGATTCCTCTTGCTGGATCGAACCAATCATTCACATCCATGACAAGAGAGAGAGCTGGGAGTTTCTGGAGGGCGCTTCGTATGATTTTCTTAGCTTCGCTAGCCTCCAAATCAGGATCTCCAGCAATCAAAGCAAGATCACGGGGATCTTGGTCCATGCCGTAGTCAGCCCCGGTCCATGCTAAGGAAAATCCTGAAGGATTCGAAGGTTGGTCCACGATGTCTACTGGAAATAGGTAGGTGTGTGTATCCACGCCACTTGAGAGATACCCTTCCCGAAAGGCGGCAGCCCTTAAAGTGGTGGTTCCTGAGATTTTGATTCCGGTTTTTGATGAGTAAAGAAGTCCTGTATTTGCGGTGGGTTGAGATCCGTCGAGGGTATAGCGAATGATCGCTTCTTCTTGGGCTTCAATTACCACATCGATAGGAGAATTATAGAATCCTCGGTTTGGATGAAATGAGGTATCACCCACGAACCCCAAGACTGCCTTACTACTATTACGTTGACTAGGGGTAGGGATTAAAAGGTATCTGGGTTTCTTTTCCTCTTCTTCTCCCAAAGCATAACCAAAGCTGACATCTTTTTTTTGGGGGGGATAGGATGAAAATTCACTTACTATCTCGAAGCCCTCTTCGCCTCTTGGCTTCAAGAGGGCCAAGCTCCCTCCCCTTTTTTGAATCTTGAAATCGGTATGGAGTTGCCCTTCGGTGGTTCCCTTCCCCTCACCAGTGGCAAAGATTAAAAGATGTTGATTAGCACCAAGAAGAACACGGGGGAATATCCAAGGATCTTGATAGTCGGATGATGCGCTGAGCGCCCACCCGGAGAGATCAACGACTTCAGAGGTCGGATTCCAAATCTCAATCCAATCTGGTGAAGCTCCAGTGTCATCAATCAAGGCTGCCTCATTTGAAGCCATAAATTCGCTAATAAGCACTTCGTCCAAAATAACTGGAGGGACAGTTGTGATCTCCCTGAGCTGATAGGCATTCATAAACTGGGAGCCGGTATCAGCATCAAAAGTTAGGGCTTGGACCGCTGAGTCAGCAGTAAATGTTCCCGTTGCGACAAGAGGCACACCTCTCTCATTGACGACTGCTTCGCCACCTAGTTCATCCCGAATGGTCAGACTTCGATTTACAGAATTATGATAGTAAAAGAATTGGACTTGATACCTTTGGCCTTTCACGAGAGCAGTCAAATTGGCGGTCTGGGGGTCGGCGCCACTTCGGTAGGCAATCGTGTCGAATAGTTCGTCAATGCCCGTGCCATCCCGTTTACCGCTTTCGCCAGTGTTATAATTCAGGCCGATCAAACGAGCAGGAGAGTCACCAGAGGTAAAGTCAATTGGTGTAAATTGAACTCCATTGATACTTGGGGATTTGACGGCCCCATTTCCAAAGTTGCAGGCTTCGATTAAGTGACCTGAATTACGAACAACTTCAGCAGTATCAGAAGCCCCAACTTCCCATGAAAGGCGGGCCCCTTGGCAATAAAACAAGGAACTCGAAATCATCATTGAACTTAGAAGAGCGGATCGATGAACTGACACGACAATGAGAAACTATTGCTACTAAAAAGATAAATCTATCTCGAATCTTACCGAAGTGATTTGTCTCGATAACAACTTCACCATGGACTCGGTCAGTTGGCACTTCACTTTGGGCAAGTGCGAAGGCACTCTTAGACCATGACGAAAGCAGAAAAGTCCTTCTTGTTTGATCTTCTTGAAACTCCAAGTCCGACTGGTTTTGAAATGCCTGGCCAGAAGGTTTGGGCCAAGTATGTTAGCCGCTTTGCTGATTCTGTAGAATGTGATGCCTACGGTTCGACTTGGGCGACTTTGAAGGGAACTTCAAAGGGAGTGGTGATGTTGGAGGCTCACGCGGATGAGATTGGCTATATGATCAAACACATCACGGATGATGGCTTTCTTTACCTCGACCGTGTGGGTGGAAGTGATTCGGCTACTGGGCGGGGGAGGAGAATTCAAATCATGGGTGATAAGGGAATCGTCCCGGGCATCATTGGGAATACTGCTATTCATCTGCGCCGAGATTCGCTTGGTTCCGAAAAAGCTCCCAAGATCCACGAGTTGTGGGTGGATGTCGGTGCTTCGTCACCAGAAGATATTTCAAAATTGGGTTTACGCGTTGGGCATCCAGCTGTTTATGCCGATGGGCCCACTGAATTGGGCAAAGACCGGGTTGTGAGTCGAGCGGTTGATAATCGAATCGGTGGATTTATGATTGCTCAGGTGATGAAGAAGTTAGCGTCGTCGAAGAATAAGCCGGCTTTCACTGTGGTTTGCCTGAATGCGGTGCAGGAAGAAATTGGAGGCTTTGGCGCGGCAATGGCAACCCACCGGATCCAACCGGATGTTTGTCTGTGCACAGATGTGACGCATGCGACGGATACCCCTGGACTGAGTGCTCCAATGTATGGGAAGGTCAATCTTGGAGGAGGTCCGACTGTGACTCATGGTTCCGCGAGTCATCCGTTAGTGGTTGAGAGACTGCTTCAGGTGGCAAAGAAAAAGAAGATTGAAATACAGCATGAAGCAGCGAGCCGGTTCACAGGAACAGATACTGATACGATTTTCCAATCGCGAGATGGAGTTCCTAGCGCTTTGGTTTCATTGCCCCTCCGGTGCATGCATTCGGTCATCGAAATGGCTGCTTATTCGGATGTAGATGCGACGACAAATTTGATGACAGGGTTTGTTGAGAGCCTTAAAAAAGGGGAAATCTTTCATCAATCTTTAAAGTGAATTTATTTTTCAGGTGACTGATCTGCGCCAACTGTTCTAATCAATGGAATGAAAAAACGTCGGGGACGCAGGGGGTTTTGGTGGTGGTCTTGGCTTCTTATCGCTCTGACAGTCGGAGGGATCGTCGGCGGCTTTTTCTATGGGAAGAAGAAGTGGGATGAGGCCCCAAAGGAATACCTAGCCTATGCCGCCCTCTCATTTCACGTGCGTGATGCTTTTATGTCGGCCGGATCCACTGGGCTGGTGGACGCTAATGAGTCCGAGGTGCTCCGAAATGTAAAATCAGAATCATCCTTGAGAGGAATCGCCCTGAATCTGGACTTCGCCAATCAGTGGGGAGTGAACCAAGATGAAGCGGTCATAAGATTACGTAGAGGTCTTGATTTGGATTTGGATCAAGCGACTGATCAGTTGACGGTGGCAGCACGTTTGAATGATTCTCAGGATGCTGCGGCTTTGGCAAATGCGGTTGCGGCCGAAATACCAAATCTGATCAAACGACTTGATGAGAAGAATAAAAAAGAGGTTATGGAGCAGTTTTCTAAAGAGGCTCAACCTCTTGTCGATAAAGAGGTGACTGCGAAAGCGAAGCTGAAAGATTCGCTGGCAGCCAAAGGTGTGAAGCTTGAACCGGGTCCGGGTGTAGATCTTGGGGATTACCTCTACATTCCGGAGGTTCTTGATGCCAAATTGGAGTGGGATTCGAGCAGTGAGGCTTTAAAAGTAATGTATGAAGATCAGGCAAAGTATCGCAATTATTGGTCAAAAAGCGTCAGGCCGTCTTTTGTGATGGCCAAAGCTACCGCGCCACCATCCTTTGTGGGGCCGAATCTCCAGCCTTTCCAGACCAGATGGTCTGTTTATGGCATGACATTGGGGCTGATCGCGGGTTCCCTTTTGATGCTCATTTGCTGGAAGTTGTTTCCCTAAATTACTGGGTTAATTCAAATAGACCGGGGCTTGTATCCGAGGACTTGTGGTGCAAAGGTTACGGGAGTGCGCGGAATAGTTACATTTTTCTTAGCGGCTTCCTTGAGGGTTTTCTCTGGAGAACCGTCCGAAGTCGCTCTTGAATTTTTACGTGGATTTGACGGTAAATTATCTAAGACCGAGATTTCTTCTAGCCTCGCAATTTCACCTTTTTGCGGTCCTAAGAAAAGGACTCGTATTCTCGAGCTCTGGGAGGCTCGTGCGTCGTGGAAAGAGAAGGGAAATTTCTCCTTCCTACCTCTCCGCGAGAAGGTAGACAGTGACCTCTCGGCGGTTTTAATCGGGGCGACTTCGCCAAATGGGCCGGATGTGAGCATGGTTATTTCACTAGGCGTGGTGAAGAAAGAAGGGGGATGGAGAGTTGCGCCCGTGGAGGGAAGTTTTGAAAATACCGGGTTAGGCTTTGAGGCGGACCTTAAAAGTCGGGTGCGTGATCTGGAAAACTGGATGGCCCTTGAGCGGACTTCTGAGATGACTATTTTGCTTCGTTCTGAGATGGAGAAATTTCGGAAAAAAATGGAAGG
>MDTB01013144.1_pt1 | contig 15983 bp, 15 predicted proteins | sample 811161 | NCBI WGS metagenome assembly MDTB01 (sample SAMN05326650, study PRJNA326480) | marine metagenome | isolation source: seawater | place: Mediterranean Sea | collected 2009 | reverse complement strand
TATATCGGCACTCAGCCGTTGCGGCGGCGGCGGTTGTGGCCAAGCCTGATGAGAAATGGGGAGAGGTTCCCTGCGCCTTTGTTGAGCTTAAACCAGGCGAGAGTATCAGCGAGGCTGATTTTCTTGAATGGTGCCGCGGCGAGATGGCGGGCTTCAAGCGTCCAAAGCAGATTATCTTCGGCGAGTTGCCCAAAACTTCAACTGGAAAAATTCAGAAATTCGTTCTTCGTCAGCAGGTCAAGGAATAATCAATAGTCGGCATGTTGGAGCAAAAAAACGGCTTTCTTAGTGTTTCCAATTATCGCCGCCATATAGATGATGGACAAAACATGACTGTCTGCGAAACTCCATTAGCGTGCGAAATACTCAGCGTAAGGGATAGCATGAATAACACCTTTACAAGCTAATTTTGGGGACCTGGAGCGAGTAATTTACATTCAGTTTACCGTCTCAATGTAATTCTAGGCTTATTTGATGTTGGGCGTTTCTCGAGTTCTCATGGCACTCAAACTACTTATCGAAGGTTGTTATTTTAATGTCCTTTTGCGCTTGCTCAACCGTAATTTATCTAAACGCATGACACTTGCAATCAGTTTTTAACAAAACCAAACTAACATCTGCGGTCTGGGTTTTGACTGCTCCATATAACGGGGAGTTAAATGATGAACTCGTATTTAGTTGAACAATATGTTTCCGATATTCGGACTGCTGTTGAGGAGGAAAACTCAGATGCGGCCATCACGACACGGATCAAGCCATTTGCCGGCCGATTAGCAGCAGATAAATCTTGGATCAAACACAGTTATCGCGACGTAGATGCTGAGCAGGGGTTTGGTTTGCACCTTCTGCATGAAGAGGAAAATCACGAACTTGCTGTCTTTGTGATTTCTTGGGCGCCTGGGCGGGGGTTAGGCCCACACAATCACAAGACTTGGGCGGTGGTTGCCGCAATCGAGGGGCAGGAACAAGAAACTGGCTACCGACGGATTGATGATGAAAGCAAACCCGGTTTTGCCAATCTTGAAATTTCCCACGAAGAAACGCTGTATCCGGGAACAGTGGTTTGCCGCATGCCCGAGGATATTCACAGTGTTTGGAACAGTGGCACTGGTATAGCGATGTCGCTTCATACTTATGGGCGGCACCTTAACCATACTGGCCGGTCAATTTTTAATCTCGAAAACAAGACCGAGATGCCGTGCATTGTGAAGGTAGAGAATTGAGTATGCCAATCTCTAAGGACGCTTTGACTGCGACTAAGCCGCTTGAGGGTATCAAGGTTTTGGAATTTGGCCAAATAGCAGCGGGCCCGTTTGCAGGATCGCTTCTTGCGGATTTGGGCGCCGATGTTGTAAAGGTTGAGCGCCCAGATGGCGGCGATGCCTTCCGATCATGGCCACCGCTAACGGCTGGACCTGATGGAGACGTATTTAGCGAGAATTTTGCATCACTAAATCGCAACAAGCGATCGATTGTGGCTGATCTAAAAAATGCTGGTGATGTGGCTGATCTGAAAAAATTGGCTAGCGCCTGTGATGTAGTAATAGAAAATTTCCGGCCCGGTGTGCTGCCGCGTCTAGGGTTAGGCTATGATGATGTGAAGCAACAGAATCCGGGTATTGTCTATTGCTCTATTTCTGGATTTGGCCAAAGTGGCCCAAAGGCGCAGGTGGGTGCCTTTGACGTAACGGTGCAGGCATTTGCCGGTCTTATGAGTGTTACTGGCGAGACTGGTGGTATGCCGGTGAAATGCGGTGTCCCTGTTGGTGATTTCTGCGCTGGCCTTTATGCGGGTTATACTATCCTTGCTCGTCTGATGGAGGCGCGGCAGACAGGACAGGGGGCATATATCGACTGCACGATGATTGGTAGTTTGATTGGAGTATCTGCCTTGCAGACTTCCGAATATTTTGGAACTGGTCGAACGCAGCAGGCACTTGGATCGGCGCATCCCAGAAATGCGCCCTATCAAGCATTTCGGGGCAGTGATGATTATTTTGTGATTGCGGCCGGTAATGATGGTCTGTGGGCAGATGTCGCGATGGCAGTAGGCCTACCACACCTGATTGATGATCCACGGTTTGCCACGCAGCTGTTGAGAGCCGAAAATCAACAGGTGCTGGCGCAGTTGTTGCAACCGGAATTTGAGAAGCAGACAAGTGCCTATTGGCTGGAAGAGATGGAGCGGCACGGTGTCCCCTGTGCACCGATTAACTCGTATCCGGATATGCTGGAAGAAGAACAGATCAGCCATATGGGTCTGGTCCGCCCATTAAAATTGCCAAATGGCGTTGAAACCAGAACCACCGCCTTTCCGATTGCCATGACTGGTTTCGAATTTGATATTTATCGGCCGCCACCGCAACTTGGTGCGCATCAACAAGATGTTAAGGATGAATGGTTGGCGGAACCTAATAAGAGGTATGACGGATGAGCCTGATCATTTATTCAATGGAGGGGCCATTGGCCCGGATTACGCTTAACCGGCCAGAAAAGCTGAACGCGTTTAACGTCGAATTAGTCGACAAATTGATGGCAGTTGTGTCAGAGGCTGTCGCTTCAGGGGCACGCTTGATGGTGTTCCAGGCTGAAGGTAAAGGCTTTTCGGGTGGCCTTGACCTCAGTGATATTGAACAGTCGAGCGATGGTGATTTGCTTCTGCGCTTGGTCCGTATTGAGCTTCTGTTGCAGGCGGTTTACCACGCCCCGATCGCTTCGCTGGCATTTGTTCATGGTTCCTGTTACGGAGCCGCAGCCGAGTTGGTGGCATCTTGTCAGTGGCGCATTGCAACATCAGACGCTAGTTTCCGTATGCCGGGCCCGCGCTTTGGAGTAGTTTTGGGGTCACGTCGGCTGACAGATTTAGTCGGCGAGGATGCTTTTCGCAGACTTGTGCTGCGTGACGGTCCATTCAGCGCGCAGGACGGATGTGCCGAGGGATATCTGACCAAGATCGCAGAAAAATCTGAATGGATGGATATTGAAAGCTGCATTTTGACTGATGTCAGTTCCATTGATGCTGGGACCTATGATGGCATCCTTTCACAACAGCGCCGTGATCTGCGCGACTCTGACCTTGCAGCGCTGGTGCGTTCTGGATCTGAGGGTTCGCTAAAAACAAATATCCTGTCACATCTGCGCCATGCAGCCGCCCAACGCGACACTGCTTCAAAAAAAGGGTCTGAGTAACGGACCGATATTTGACGGACAAGGAACGGGTCTGACCATATGGGAGATTCGACATTAGACTAGATTTATCCACTTCAAGTGCTTGATAGCGGATCCAATCAACTCAGCTAAGTAGTGAGTGAACATATTTTTCATGTTTTCTCCCTCAAACTCGGACCGGCTTTTGCCGGTCCTTCTTACCATGTTTTGGACTGAGATTGTCTCTATGGATAATAGGGATTTCAAAACTGAACTTCTCACCAACCTTGCTAATGGATGCAAAAGGCATTCAGTATATAGAGCGCTTAGGCCAGCGACCGGCAAATTTGAGCCTTGCGTTAGAATGTGGCAGGCTAGACCGAAACTTTGGGATTTAGAACAATGCAATACGTTTTTTCCTCCATAATGGTTTTTGGATTTTATAAAAGCTGGAGCGCTATTGGAGCCCAGTAATAAAAGTCCGTGGGACATGGTAATCAGTCCTGGCCTTCAAATTTACGCATCCAAAGTCATTGAACTCCTTAGTTCAACAATTCAATCACTTGCATAACTGAGATGTTACAATTTTTGATTGAAAGATAATTCCACATAATAAATGGTATTACTCTCTGAGCGCTGGAAATTTCTGAGGGAATGCGACATGACCACTGATTTTAAACTTTTAACAGTTGTGCGCGAGGATCGTGTGGCAACGGTGACTATCGATAATCCACCAGTCAATGTCATAACCACGGCCTTGCTGGCGGAATTGGATGCCTTGTCGTTGATGCTCAAGCACGACCCAGATCTGACAGTGGTGGTAATGCGCAGCGCCGATCCAGATTTTTTCCTGGCCCATTTCGATGTTGGTGCGATTTTGGAACGTTCAATCGCCGGAATTGTCCAGCGTGACGCGCAAATCAAACCATTTCATAGTCTGTGTGAGCGGTTTCGTACTATGAATAAAATTGTCATCGGTCAAATCGAGGGAAGGATTGGTGGCGGTGGTAGTGAATTGGCGGCTAATTTTGATATGCGCTTTGGGGTGCGCGGCAAGACCTGCATCAATCAAATGGAGGTGCCCCTTGGCATCATGCCGGGCGGAACAGGCACCCAGCGTTTACCCCGTTTGATCGGTCATGGTCGTGCTATGGAATTAATCTTGAGCGGCGATGACATGGATGCTGAAACCGCTGAAAGGTGGGGCTATCTCAATAGGATTTTCGCGCCAGACGCTATCACGCCCTATGTCACTAATTTGGCGCGCCGCATTGCTTCTTTCCCATCTACCGCGGTGCGGGTTGCCAAGGAGAGCGTCAACAATTCAGAGAAACCGTGGCTTGAGGGGTTGTTAGAAGAGGCTTATTTATTCGAGGGTTTGCTGCGTACTGAGGCTGCGCGGCACAATATGCAACGCTTTCTGGAAATTGGCGGACAAACCCGCGAGGGAGAAAGCCGGATGAACGAACTCTGCGCGGCTCTCGGTTCATCCGACATCTCTTGATGGCCAGAATTCCCGCTGGAGATCGCCGGTGTCGCTGAAAAGTGGTGACGCGCTCAATGGCCAACCTGCAACTCTCAAGGTTATTTATTAGATTAACGAGATCGCACTAAGCTAGGTTCAGTTCTTTGAAAAAAAACATATTGGCTTTCATTGTTCCATTACGTATTTTTCGGTATCTCCCACTAAGGTTTTTAAGGAGAGAAGTGATTATAAAATACTATTTTGTGGCAAATCGGCATGAGCGACAAATCTATACTGAGTTTGAGATTTTAAAATCAGCACAACACCTGAGTCAACGGTCTCAGTTTTAAAAACTGTTGTCAGATTATTTCTTTGAACACAGATTTGTTGATATTGATATCATGTTTTTATTCGGCAGCTTTTTCAAATTGCATTGCGTAACCATCGCGAGTTTGTGGCGTTCTAATACCAAGAATTTTACCCGCTATTTGTGTCCGCAATATTTGTGCAGTACCGCCAGCGATTGTGAACATTCGAACATCTCTTGTAAGCCGTTCTAATGGAAGTTCACGTGAGTACCCCATCGATCCATGAATTTGCAAAGCGTTCTCTGTTACTTTAATTGCTGTCTCCGAGGCTAAAACTTTTGCTTGAGCCGCCGCTTCCATATCGGGAAAACCGTCGCCTGCCCCAGCAGCAGCGTCGTGTAATAGTGCGCGAGAAGCCTTTAGGCCAATAGACATGTCGGCCAACATCCATTGCAGCCCTTGAAACTCAGCTATTGGGCGACCGAATTGATGCCTATGCAGCGCGTAAGTTTTTGCCTCCTCATAGGCCCGCTGAGCAATCCCCAACGCAACAGTGCCTGCACCCACTCGTTGCGCGTTGTATGCATTCATCAGACTGCCAAAGCCTTTTTTCAATCCCGACGGAGGGATTACAACCATGCTCTGGTCAATTTCCATATTATCAAAGGTCACATCGGTCTCGGGTATGCCCCTTACGCCCATTGCAGGTGTCCTTTTGCCGATGTTCAGACCTGGGGTTTCTTCAAGAATGGCAATAAAGCCGGCTATTCCCTGCTCAGTGCCATTTTCAATAACCCTTGCGAAAACAAGATGGAATTTTGATACACCGCCACCTGTGATCCAGTACTTTTTACCATTGATGATATATTTATCGCCTTTTTTAACCGCCGTAGTTGTCATCTCTGTAGCGGCGCTACCAGCATCAGGTTCGGATATCAAGATTGCGGGCTTGTCCCCAGAAAGCACGTAATCGGCTGCAAGTCTTTTTTGTAATTCCGTTCCATATTTCATTACCGCGCCGATCGCGCCCATATTTGCTTCGACCGTAATTCTTCCCATGGTTGAACAACAACGTGCCATCTCTTCAATCACTAGGACAGTATCTAGGTAACTCAGGCCTTTGCCTCCATATGAGGTGGGTATAGTCATACCCATGAAGCCCTCGTCTCTTAAAGCAGCTATATTATCCCAAGGATATGCCTCTGTTGTGTCGGTTTCAGCAGCTGTGGGCAAAAAAACATTCTCAGCGAGTTCGCGTGCTCTGGCTTTTAATGCAATTTGATCTGGGGTGAGGATGCTCATGTTGTGACCTGAAATATTGGTTAGAGGTGGTGGTTAGTTGTTTACATAGATAATAAATCGGTCACCATAAAGGAAGTCCAATGATTATCACTTAAGAACATTATCATAAAACATCATCATCGAGTACAATATTCAAGTGGTTCTATTTATGTTACCGTTTTCAGGATCATAGTTATTGGGGCAGGAAAAAGTTTTTTCAAGATAGGTTTTTTATCTAGGAGGAATAGATGAACATCAAAGGTGGATGTTATTGTGGCGCTATTCGCTATGAATTTGAGGGAGATGTAACAGCGACATTCCAGTGTCATTGCCGTGAGTGTCAGTATTTTACTGGAGGTCATGCCAGTGCCGCTTACGTCTTACCGCAAGATAAATTTACCTTTGTTAAAGGCAACCCAGCGAAGTTTGGCCGATCGGACCTAAAGGAACCTATCGAACGTTTTTTTTGCGCTGATTGTGGAACCCAACTTGTGGCTGTTTCTCCAAAAAGGCCGTCATCCTTTATACTGAAGGTTGGCACAACGGACGATCCTGAAAAATGGACCCCGCAATTTGCATTATTCACTTGTGATATGCAGCCTTTTCAAAATCTTCCAGATAACGTTCCAAGTTTTGAAAAAAGACCGCAACCACCGAGCAAGTAAACCTGTCAGAAGGTATACGATGGGGATCCAGATTTCTTGATCTTTGCTTCTCTAGCGTTTAAGCCATACTAACAATATAGCCTAGGTCCTATATTTGTTTCAGAGCCGTTAATTAAATGGGAAATATTGATTGAAATTTTCGACCAATAAATTTTTGAAAAGGCAACATAGTGCTTATCCCCAACGCTGGATGTTGCTTCGCGAAAACATAAAGCTTGTGTAGCTTTTTTCCGCCCTGCGGCTTCTCATTTTAAGCTGACTCCGGAGTTTAACGCCAAACCCTTTTTTAGTCGGTTGAGGTTTTTTGATTGGAAAACATTGATTTTACAACACCGGAAGACCTTCAACATCACTTCATTAAACTGGATGGTAGAAATATTCATGTAGCCGTATGTGGTTCTGGAAAACCAATAATTTTGGTTCATGGCTGGCCAGAATTTTGGATGGCTTGGCTTCCTCTTGCCAATCAATTGAAGCAAAAATATACAGTTTTAATGCCCGATCTATATGGGTTTGGCAAAAGTGACAAGCCCGAGGCAATTTCTGAGGGATTTGGGCCGAAGTTTCACGCGAATGATTTAAGTGATTTGATAACGTTTTTTGGTTTTGAGTGCGTTGTTACCATTACTCACGACGTGGGAGCTTGGGTAATTCAAGATTTAATGTTAAACAACCCGTCAAAGGTTTTTGCAGGAATTTTTTTTAACTGCCCTAACTCCTCCATTGGGACACGGTGGCTGACAGATGGCCATATCAATAAAATTTGGTATCAGTCCCTCATCCAATTAGATTGGTCGGTAAACCTAATCGGTTATAACAAAGAAACTTGCAGTATTTTTCTGGAAGCGATGACTAAAGATATTTGTTATCAAAAGCATGCTTTTGACGCAGTTTTTGATAGCTGGGTCGAAAATTTTATGTCACCAAATGCTTTGGCAGGCAGTTTTTCTTGGTACAAAAGCATCAACAAAATGCGTCTAGCAAGTATAGAAGAAAATTTATCGCCGCAGGGAATAAAACAACCGAAGACAAAATTGATTGAGGCACCATGTTTGTCTTATTGGGGTAAACATGATCCAATTTTGAAATCTGAATGGCGGCATACCCTATCGCAACATTTTAGGGATATTGAAATAAGGTTGGCAAACAATGCAGGACATTATGTGCACATCGAAACGCCGTTGTCGTCTTTCAAAATGATTTCAACATTTCTGGAGAAGATTAAATATTAATTTTTTTAGAAAATTTGAAAATGTGTCAGTTATGACAGGTCAAAATCACGGTATTGTGAGAGAAAATGGGGTTTGAAGAGACATTATTTGAAATATGAATCTGATTGGATACCTTAGGTAAGCAAACTGGCAACAGATTTTGAAAAAAAGTCATTTGGTGGTGCTGGAAATGCGTCAATCGCATGTTATCTTACTTATAAGAAATCTCGGGTGCTCGCTTTATTTCGGATTAAAAAGAAGATTTCAGGGAGTTAAAACCGTTCTTCCAGCCACAACTCCAGTTCGTAAGTCTTCAATCGCCTGATTTGCTTTTTCCAAGGGAAGAGTGCGGATAGGGACTTTGATATCAAGGCCACCTTTTACCAATTCTACCAATTCTTTACATTCCTCTAATGTTCCGACGTAAGATCCTATTATTTTTAACATCTTGAACGATAGGGGTGGTAAAGATAGCTCGTGAGCGCCTCCATGTAATCCGACGTGGACATGTGTGCCACCTTTCCTCAAAACTGATAAACCAATTGCCATGGTCTGATTTATACCAACAAAATCCAGGCATGCCGCAACTCCATTATCATCTGACACAAATTCCAGAATTTTATTTTGAGGGTTATCAATTGAGCTGGAAACGGTAAAATCTGCACCGATATCTATAGCAATTTTCAACTTCGCATCGTCTAGGTCGAGGACAATTAACTTAGCTTTTGTCATAAATTTTGCGATACTAATTGCTGCCAGGCCAAGGCCGCCGGCTCCAATAATCACCAATCGGTCTGCTTCAGTTAAACTTCCAAGATTTAATTTCTTCAACGCACTATAAACTGTGAGACCGGAGCAAGAAAGAGTACACGCCAGATAAGGGTCGATGCCTGTGTAATCAATCAAGAATTTTTTGTGAGGAACTACAACGTGATCCGAGTAGCCTCCGTCCACTCTAGTTCCAATAATTTTTGGTGCATCACACACTTGGGTCATCCCGACTTTGCAAGATTGGCAAACTCCGCAGTTGATCCAAGGATATATTAAAAATGATTTTCCAATCAGATGCTCTTGGTCCTTTGACCCAACCGCAATGACCTTGCCAACTGGCTCATGTCCAAGGGTGAAAGGAGGGACAACACCTCTGGAACTGACAGGGAAAGTTTTTCCTCCACCTAAATCAAAAAAACCTTGATGTATGTGCAGGTCGCTATGGCAAACGCCGCATGCCTCTACAGCCAATAGTAATTGGTCGCCAGTCGGACGAGGCGTTTCATACTCTCTTAGCTGGAGGGGTTGCCCCCATTCAATAATCTGCATTGATCTCAAGGTGCGACGCCTCTGGGAAATAATATCCAGTTTTTTAACAGCAACTATTATCTAGAATTCAGACGAACTACTGTAACAGTATTTTTGTTATCCAGGTAAATATGCGTAACAAAAACTATACTTACCTAAATCTGAACTCTTTGGCTCTAAAATGTCAATTTTTAGATTTTAAACCACACTTATGCTGTGACTTTTTTAATAATTTGTATTTGATCATTCAGATCTAGGAATGGTGTTTCTCATGCTGGGGCGCTCTGAAAATTCAGCAAACCAATCACGCAAGTATTGGTTCTTCTCCCGCCAGTTTCTATTATTGTGGCGATAGTCTAGATATCCTAATGCACATCCAAGTGAAATCTGGCCCATATTTAGGCCGCCACTGAGTATTTTACCCGAGCGGCTATTATAAAAATCAAGAGTGCGCTCTATTTTCCCCCACAAATTTTCTAGCCACTCAGCATTTTGATATTTGTCCTGGCGGTACCTATGCTCGTACACCATCAAAAGTGCAGCGTCTAGGATACCATCAAAATTTGCTTCTGCTGTTTTAATAGTCCACTTCAAATTTTCTTTTGCCAAATAAAGATCGGATTTGCCAATAGAATTCAAATACGAGCATATCACCCTGCTATCAAATATAGAGGTGCCATCTGGAAGAACTAATGTTGGAATCTTTCCTAGTGGCGAGACATCAACTAAGTCATCAACGACACCGAGTGGATTTGTCCGAACGCTTACAATCTCAATATTTTCAAATAGGTTAACTTCGTGCAAAGTAACCATAACCTTTCGAACATATGGCGACCTATCAGAATAAAATAATTTCAATTTTTGCATAACTTATTTCCACGAATTATTATTTTCTGATTTTGTATCAGTGGTATTTCATGTCAATTGTATAAAAAATTCCAATAGTCGATAGCCTCACATGTCTTTATAACCTCTGCTTGCTCAATTTTTGGTGTGAGGGTTGCGCGACATGTATTTAAAAAGTTACGATTTAAAGCCATAGCTACCAAGGGAATTAAAAGGATGAGTCAGGCAAAACGACATAACATTTTATTTATTCAAACTGACCAGATGACGGCGTTTGCTCTAAACCAATACGGTAACCCAATCGTAAAGACCCCTAATCTTGACAAACTAGCTGCTCAGGGCGTGGTTTTTAAAAATGCCTATTGTAATAATCCAATCTGCGCGTCCTCACGGTTTTCAATGATGTCAGGCCAGCTGTCTTCGAGAGTTGGAGCTTACGATAATGCTGCTGAATTTCCAGCACAAGTCCCAACCTTTGCCCATTATTTAGTCGATTTAGGATATAGAACTTGTCTCTCAGGTAAGATGCACTTTGTCGGCCCAGATCAACTTCATGGTTTTCAAGAAAGGGTAACTACCGACATTTATCCGTCTGATTTTGGGTGGACGCCGGATTGGCTGGTTGAGGGTCACCAGCTTCCACCATCAGGCATGTCAATGAGGAGTGTAGTTGAGGCTGGAGTATCCGAGCGTAGCATGCAAATTGATTACGATGAGGAGGCCTGCTATCAGGCAGAGGTAAAGCTTTGGGAATATGCAAGGTCTGCAGATAAATCTCCTTTCCTTCTGGCTGTTTCCTTCACGCACCCGCATAATCCATTTACTACGCAATCTCGTTATTGGGATATGTATGACCATAGTAAAATCAATATGCCTAGTGTCGCATCAATCCCATTGGAGCAACGAGATCCCTGGTCACAACGTTATTATTACCTTATTCGAAATGATGAACACATTGTAACCGAAGATGATATTCGGAATGCGCGTCATGCCTATTACGGTATGGTCAGCTATATGGATGATATGGTCGGACGCCTTATGAATGTGTTGGAGGAAAGCGGTCTAATCAAAAACACCTTAGTTGTTTTTACTGCTGATCATGGAGAAATGCTGGGTGAGAGGGGAATGTGGTATAAATTCAATCCATATGAATGGTCGGTTCGGATACCCTTAATAATTTCTTCCCCTGGTGGTCTGCAAGGGCATAAAGCTGACGAACTTGTGTCCCTTGTAGATATGTTGCCTACTTTCGCTGACATTGCCTCAGGAGAAACGAAGTTTAAACCCATTGATCCATTAGATGGAAAATCTTTATTGCCCATTCTTCATGGAAAGCCCCTAGAGTCACCAAATGAGGTCTCAATTGAGTTCACGGCAGAGGGAACCTTCGCGCCAGCACTAATCCTTCGCCGAGATAATATCAAATACGTCTACTGTGAGACCGACCCGCCAATGATGTTTGATCTGGATAAAGACAAGGGAGAATTAAAAAATCTGTGCCTTGATAAAAGCCACGCTAATAAGGCACACGAAATGGAAAACGAAATATTGAAACGTTGGGATCCAGTCCAATTGAAAAAAGATATTATTGCAAGCCAACAACGCAGACACTTTGTGCAACGTGTCTTAGTGAAAGGGAATTGCAAGCCTTGGGATTTTCAACCCACATTTGACGCGTCAAAACAATATCTCCGCACCGGTAATAGCCCCACCGCCGTCAAGGGTTTGGCTAGGTATCCATTTGTTAGTCCCAAAAAACCAGACACTCCGAGACAGTGATCAAAAAAACAGATTTGGCAGGAAAACCCCCAGCTGATTCAGCTAATTAGGTTGAGGTGGGTATTATTAAATTTTCAGATTACCAACTGATCAAATATCCATCTGAACACGCTCTACTCGATCTATGATTTTCATAGCATCATTGGCAAATTCTGCATGCTTTGGGTGCGAGCGATATTCTTCCCAAGAATGTTGGTTTTCAAACACAATAATAAGACCGAAGTCCATTGATGTATTCTCAATATTTAAATCCGGGCCAAATTCGAACTTACTGATGCCAGGTACAATTTTGGAAATGGATTTAAGCCCCTGACACATCAATTTGATGTTTGAAGAACCCACTCCTTCTTTAAATTTCATCAATGTGACTTGCACAAATGCCATAGTAAGAACCTATTCGATTGACGTTTTTACTCGCATGTCAATCAAGCCAGCAGTCATAGGTGAGGGATCTGCTTTCGTTTTTATTTCTAAACATGCTGTTTTGCCACTTGCCCAAGCGCGCTTTAAGGCTTGTTTAATGTCATCTGGTTTTTCGATTAATTCAGCGTAAGCTCCGGCGGCCTCAAAAATTTTATAATAATCAATATTCCTTAATGAAGTGCCGCACTCCCGACCCCACATTGATTTCTGTTGATTCTTTATCATACCCCATTGGCTATTATTCGCGATTATGATGGTCACTGGGGCATCATAATCTATTGATGTTTCCAAAGGAGTGAAGCCGGGGGCGAGGCCAATGGAACCATCCCCTGTAACCAACACAACCCTCGATCCCGGCCTAGCTAATTTTACCGCAGTTGCGAAAGCAGGCCCTGTGCCCATCTGTTCCCATGGACCGGGCGCAATAATGCCACCAATTTTTTTACCCTCTTGTGCCCAGATATTGAGCGCAGCCTCACACCAACATGCAATATCACCGCCATCGATAATCAGAAAATCTTCTTCATTCAACGCCGATATGACGTCATAACAAACTCTAAGAGGGTGCATAGGATTGCTATTATCTAGCAATTGAGCTCCCATTTTTTCGTTATGTTCAGCTCTTTTTTGTTTTAGCCTGCTAGCCCAGGAGCCGTCATGAGTTTCCATACCCTCTTCGTTGAGAAGCGATTCTATAAACGAAAATATGCCTGAGCATATTCTTTCTTCTGCTAACATATTGTCACTTAATTCACGCGCGGTTGGATTAACTGTAATCAATTTAGTCTTTGGAGAAATCAAAGGAGCTTCTCCAAAATTTATTGGAAAGTCTAATTGACCGCCGAGCATGAGGATCACGTCCGTTTCTTCACTTATTAATCTTGAACATGGGTTTTGATGATAATCAAATAATCCAAGGTGCAGGTCGTTAGTCATGTCCATTGGTTTTATATGAGTAAATGGGGTAAATAGTGGCAGATTTAACTTCCGAGTTAACATTTCACAAATCTTTTCTGATCCGGAATGCCAGACACCAGCACCTGCAATCAGAACAGGTTTTGAAGCTTCATTCAGCGCTGTTTTGACTAAGTCGATGTCTTTTGGATTTGGATAGGTTTGGTGTATTTTTTTCCTTTTTGGGTCGAAAAAACGTCTAGTGGCCTTTGGCTTATCATCTATTTGTCCTGTAAACAGAAAATTTGTGGGAATTGTGAGTTGCACCGGGCCAGTTGGATATTGATTGGCGATATCAAAAGCTTTGTCAAAAAACCAATTAATTTTGGAAGCATTGTTGACTTCAATGGAATATTTTGTGATTGGGCGAACTACTTCTTGTTGGGGTAATTCTTTGAAACCCTTGTTGTCAAAGTTGTTTGAGTTAGAAGAAATTCCAATAAAAACAACTGGGTCCCCCGCGTAATACGCTTCAGCCACAGCGGAAATATAGTTTGTGAAACCGCTTGGCTCAGCAAGACAAACTGATACCTCTCTGTTCAGGCGGCTTGTCGCAACCGCTAAAAATCCCGCTTCCATCTCGTTTCGGGCAGAAATTATTTCTATATCATAATCCAAACAGGCAATGGTGACTGGATTAATGAACCCTCCACAAAGTGAGAATATTCTTGTGATGCCTTTGTCTCGCATAGAACGAGCAAGGAGATGCCCCCCTGTGATCTTCCCAGGCTTGGTTTTGCTGATATCATTCATGAATTTCTTCCAGTCTACCCGTTCTTGTGTTTGCCCTGAACAATGCCATCAATCATCATAGCGATAAATAAAATAGCTAGGCCGGCTAAAATGCCTTGCCCAACCGACGCGTATTGCAACGCTTCTAGAACATCCTCTCCAAGTCCTGCTGCACCAATCAATGATGCAATTACGACCGTTAAAAGACTAAGCAGAATGGTTTGGTTCATGCCCGTCCGTATTGATTTTGCGGCCAATGGCAGATCGACTTTTGTTAACAAATACCAATTATTAGCACCATAGGCTATCGCGGCTTCCCTGATGGAGGCAGGGACACCTTGAAGGCCTAGAACGGTAAGCCGCACCGAGGGTGGCATCCCAAAAATCAGACAAGTAACAACAGCAGAGGGCTTGCCTGTTCCGAATATTGTGATAATTGGTATCATATAAACAAATGCAGGCATGGATTGCTGAAAATCTAGGATTGGTCTGATAAAGTTATAAAACCTAGGTCGTCTCGCTGCATAGATGCCAAGCGGAACGCCCAAACCAATTGCAATAAAAGCGGCAGTTCCAAGCAAAGCAAGAGTTTGCATCGAGAGAACCCAAAGACCTACTAGCCCCATATAGATTAGGAATGCGCCAGCCCAAAGAGCCGCTCGCAAGCCCGATGTTATGGTGGTCAGGGCGACGACGAGAGCGATCATAACCATCCATGGTGTTCCAGTAAAAATCAATTCCATTAAATCAAGAACCGACCTAATGAACCAACTAACACTATACCAAAAACCCTCACCGCTGAGTGTTACCCATTCAAAGAAACTCTCGATATGCACAATAGCTTCATCTCGGAAAGATGACGTAGTTGGGAAGCTTGACAACAAATTCACTTGGCCAGGTTGTGCAAATTCAATCACTGTTACAACAATAATGATGCAAGAAAAAAGTAAAGCGAATACAATATTAAGAGGACGTATAACAGCTACACCAACCCCCTTGGACAACCATTCAGAAAATCTACGCTCAAGGACAATATTGGCAAAAATACATTGGAAAATCCTCACGCTAATTAATAACAAAACACCAAATAAGATCACCCAAACACGAGAGGCTTCGGCGGCGATGATTGCGTTTTCAACGTCAAAATAAATTGCCTCAAGGTTGGCAACATTTGTTTTCGCTTGTTCTACTTTTTCCGAGCCTTTGTCTATGGCTGCTTGAAGTTGTGCTCGGCGAATGTCTAATTGGCTTGCGATTGTCTTTAAACGGTTCGTCATGTCAGTGGTTAGATCACCAAACGCTCCACGGGCAATTTGAACAAATGCAAAAGTTTCAACAAGCACAAAAATCAACGCCCAGTTCCATATGCCACGGGCGGCAAAGAAAATTGATCCAAAAGTGGCAGCTGCAGTGTTTAAGGTGATTGTTACTTTTGCCGTAGATCCAATTTTATTAAACATTGAAGAATAATATTCGGTGTTGTTACCGATAAATTCAGGCAATAAATCAGAGCTTTGCAACTGTTGAGGGTCGTTCACGTGGTTAGTTTTGTTTTTCATCAGTTTTCAACCCCTTCCACAATTGCTTTAAAGAGTGCATCTCTGGTGATGATGCCTTTGAGGCTTCCAGACCCACTTTTGACCAATATTGGCTTGTCACTGTTTGGGGTTTGTAGAATTATCTCATTCAAAAATGAGTTTTCTAAACACGTAGAGGCGTTTTTTGGGATTTCTCCCATCTCTTCCTTGTATGTTGAAATTTTAATCATAATTGATTTGGCTCGCACAACCTTCAATCTTGATATGCCTGAAACGAACGCTGCGACATAATCATCGGCTGGATTGAGCACTATTTCTTCAGCTGTACCCATCTG
>MDTB01164566.1_pt1 | contig 15984 bp, 18 predicted proteins | sample 811161 | NCBI WGS metagenome assembly MDTB01 (sample SAMN05326650, study PRJNA326480) | marine metagenome | isolation source: seawater | place: Mediterranean Sea | collected 2009 | reverse complement strand
GATAAAACTAAAAAAATATTAGAAAATAAACTTGGTAAAAAAATTTTACTTTATAATAAAAATAATTTTTTAAACAAATTAAACAATAGACTAAAAAGAGTTTTTAGTTTTTTACCTATAGATTACCCATTTCAAAGGTTTTTATTAAAAAAAAAAGTAGATTTGGTATATTTTTTAGATTCAAGCTCTCTTGCTACAACTGTAAAAAAAACAAAATTTATTTATTCCATTCTGGATATTGATCATAGAAATCAAAAAGGACTTAAAGAATTTAAAAAAATTTTTAAAAAAAGAGACGATGAATATTTATTTTCAAGCAAAAATGCCAGCAAAATTATAATTGGAGCAAATAAATTAAAAAAAGAGATATTAGATGCTTATAAAATAGACTATAGAAAAATAGTTGAGATTAAATTTCCACCAATCCTTACAAGTATTGATAGTTATCAAAATGAGAGTATCCGTGAAGAAATATTAAACATTAACAAAGTAGGCAATTACTTATTATATCCTGCACAATTTTGGGAGCATAAAAATCACATTTATATTGTGGATGCAGTAGATTTTTTAAAAAAAGAAAGAGAATTAGATTTTAAAATTATCTTTACAGGTCACGACAAAGGTAATTTATTAAATATTAAATCAATAATAAAAAATAAAAATTTAGAGGAAAGTTTTGTTATTTTTGATTACGTGAAGGACGAAGAATTAATATATTTATATAAAAATTGTTCTTGCATAATCATTCCAACATTAGTCGCTCCACATACTTTTCCATTATATGAGGCATTTTATTTTAAAAAACCAGTTATTTATAATAAGTTTATTTTGGATGAACAACTTTTACATAGAGTTATAAAATTAGATGTAAATGAAATAGAAAATTTTAAAGAAGCTATTAATCATTTAAAAGATGAAGAATTTATCAAAAAGATAACCAATGATAATTATCAGTATTATAAAAAAATCTTTAATAAAAATAAAAATACTGAAGTTTTATATAAACTTTTAAACACCACATTAAATGAATAAAAGATTTATAAGTAAAAAAACCTTTTACAAACTAATAAAATATCTTTAAGTATTCAAAATATCTAATATGCTTAAAACTTTCGATAAATTTAAATATCCACTTATTCAGCCTAGATTATTTAAAGATGATTTGAGAGAAGGACTTAAAGTATTGAAATCTGGACAAATCACAATGTCTAAACGGACAAAAAAATTTGAAAAAGATTTCGCTAAATATATTGGTTCTAAGTACGCAGTTATGGTAAATTCAGGTTCCTCAGCTAATTTACTTGCTACTTGCGCTAGCTGTAACCCTGAAAGAAAAATTACTTTCAACAGAAATGATGAAGTTCTTATTCCAGGTATTTGCTGGTCAACTTCACTGTGGCCGTTAATTCAGTTTGGATTAAAACCTGTATTTGTTGACGTTGATCCTATGACTTTAAATATGGATATAAATGATTTAAAAAAAAAAATTACAAAAAAAACTAAAGTAATATTTTGCGTTCATGTTTTAGGGAATGCTTCAGATATTTCTAAAATAAAAGAAATTTCAAGAATAAATAAACTTATAATGATCGAAGATACATGTGAATCGCTTGGTTCAAATTTTAAGAATAAAAAATTAGGTACCTTTGGTGATTTTGGCACATATTCATTTTACTATTCTCATCAAATTTCTTCAGGTGAGGGGGGAATGGTGGTTTGTAATGATAAGAATGATTACAGAATACTATTATCTCTGAGAGCACATGGTTGGTCAAGAGACAGAGATGACCACAAAAGAATATTAAGGAAAAATTCCCAACTTGATCCACGATTTGTATTTGTAAATTATGGATTTAATTTAAGACCTCTCGAAATTCAAGCTGCAATTGCAAACCAGCAATTAAAAAAGATAAATGTCTTAAAAAAGAATAGAAATATCAATAGATCTCAAATTATTAAACTTTTCAAAATGTATAAAAAAAACAATGAAAAATTAATTTTTATCGATGATGCTAAAAATGTTGAATGTAATTGGTTTGGTGTCCCAATTCTGCTGGCAAAAAAACTTAAAAAATCAAAAAAAAAAATTATTCGAATGATCGAAAAAAAAGGTATAGAAACGAGACCAATCATTAGTGGCAACATACTTAATCAGCCGGCTATAAAATTATTCAAATTAAACAAAAAAAAAATGATTTTAAAAAATTGCCAAGATGTTGAAGAAAGAGGTTTTTTTATAGGTATAAATTCAGTTAAAACTAATGAAAGAATGCTTAAATTTGTAGCAAATTCTTTAAATAAAGTTTTAGACAAATTCAAATAATGAAAATAACCCAAGTTAAACCCTGGATAAATTCCTCTGAAGCGAATTACATAAAAAAAGTGGTTAAAAAAACTTTTTTAACAGAGGGAAAAGAGACAGAAAAATTTGAAAATTTTTTTAAAAAAAATTTTAATATTAAACACGCAATTTCAGTATCAAACTGGTCATGTGGAATATTTGCTTGTTTGAAAGCATTGAATATTGGTAAAAATGATGAGGTTATCGTTCCAAATTTAACTTTTATAGCTACTTTAAATGCTGTTATTTTAGCAGGTGCAACTCCTATTTTGTGTGATGTAGATGAAAAAAATTTGAGTATTGATTTAGATAAAGTTCAAAAGAAAATTACAAAAAAAACAAAAGCAATTATTCCTGTTCATTTGTATGGTCACTGTTGTGAGCTGGATAAATTATCAAATATTTGCAAAAAAAATAAATTATTCATGATAGAAGATGCTGCTCAAGCGATTTTTTCGACTTATAAGAAAAAAAAATTGGGTACTCTAGGAGTATTTGGCGGTTTTTCATTTTATGGAAATAAAATTATTACCACTGGAGAAGGAGGTATAATATTTACAAATAATTCAAAATTGAGAAATAAAATTTATGAGATCAAAAATCATGGAAGATTAAAAAAAGGTGTATTCGTCCATAAAGAAATTGGATATAATTTTATGTTTACTGAAATGCAAGCAGCAATTGGTAATATTCAAGTAAAAAAACTAAAAAAAATAATAAACAAAAAAGAAAAAATTTTTAAAATATATAAAAAAGAACTATCTGATATTAAATCAATATCTTTTATGAAAAATATATCAAACAATAAACCAGTGCATTGGTTCACAAATATATTTACTAAAGACAAAGCTAAACTAAAATCTTATCTCAATAAGAATAATATTCAAACTAGAGATATTTTTCTCCCATTAAATTTACAACCTTGTTATAAAGGAAAAAATATAGTCAAAAATTTAAATGATAAGTTTCCAATATCAAAAAAAATATATAAGAGTGGTTTATCTTTACCCTCGTCTTATGATTTAAAAACTTACGAATTAAACTTTATAATTAAAAAAATTAGAAATTTTTATTTTTCGAATCTATAAATTAAAAACTTTAGTTGGGAAAAGTTTCCTTCACAGTAGGGAAATACCATTTTAAAAAATTTCACAAAATCTGAATTAAATTCAAACTTTTCTTTGTAGGCTTTTAGATATATTGGATGCAATACTCTTGCTATTAAATAATATGATGACAAAGTTTCCTCTTTGTCATGAATGATTTTTTTTAAAAATTTGTTTTTAAAAAAATTGTCTGGTAGGTATAAATTGTGAATTCTGGGCTTTAAAGGAAGAAGTTTACATTTTTTTCTAACATAATTTAAGTTATTAAGACCAGATTTAAAAGCTTCTATAAAAATAAGTTTAGTTCCTTTCTTTGAGAGAGTTAAAATATTTTGAAGAGCTTTTTTTTGATCTTTATAATTTTGAATATTTATAATAATTCTCTGACATATAATAATGTCAAATTTTTCACTAAATTCGTTTAAATCTCTAATACTATTACCAAGTATTCTTGCTTTTTTTCCTAAAACCTTTTTTGCGATATTTCTAAGTAGATCATTTGGCTCAAATCCAGTTAATTCAGCTTTTTTAATTAATTTTGAGATTTTTTTCAGAGTGTATCCGTTTCCACAACCTATATCTAAAATTTTAATGTTTTTTTTGTTGGTTTTATTAATTAAATTCAAAATAAAATCTGTTTCTGAAGACCTTACATGATCGTCTCCCATTGTCATTTTCGGAGAAGCTTTGTTTAACTTCGCTTCTTTATCATAATGTTTTTTTTGAATTTTCTCGTAATTTCTATTCATATTTAGTAAATTAATTTAAGGTATAATTTATAATAATACATTATGAAAAATTTAAAATATATTCAAGAAAGTTATTTTAAAATTCAAATCAAGTGAAAAATAATAATATACTAGTTTCTGGTGGGAAGGGGAGATTTGCAACTGTAATGAAAAAAGTTTTTTCTAAAAAAAAAAATTTTATTTTTTTAGATAAAAAAAAATTTAATATATTGAGTAGGAAAAATATTCAAAAAAACTTAATAAAATACAAACCAAGAATGGTAATACATTTGGCTGCTTTATCTAGACCTATGAAATTACATTATAAAAATATACAAAAAAGCATAAGTATAAATATTATAGGCACATCAAATTTGGTCATTGAATGTTCAAAATTAAATATAAAATTGGTTCATTTTTCTATCCAATATGTTTATCCAGGGTTAAAAGGCAATTATTCTGAAAACTCACCTTTATTACCAATGAATAATTATGCATGGAGCAAATTAGGCGCAGAGTGTGCCGTTCAAATTTATAAAAACTCTCTCATTTTGAGAGTTGCGATGATAGAGAGGCCATGGACTTATAATTATGCCTACAATAATGTTAAATCAAATTATTTGTATCATGATGAGGTAGCAAAATTATTACCAAAATTATTATCAAAAAAAGGTATAATCAATATTGGAAGTAACTCTAACTCTATAGTTAAATTTGCAAGAAGAACTAAAAAAAATGTCAAAACTGCTAGATTTTTTCAGAAAAAAAATGAGCCCAAGACCCCAATTAATTCTTCCATGAATATAAGCAATTTAAAAAAAATTATAAGAAGTTAGCTCTTAAATTTTGTATTAAATTTTTTAATTAAAACTGGCAAATCTTTTTTTATATTTAGTTTAGACTTAAACCTAAACTCCTTGCGAATTCTACTTATATTAATTTTTGGCTCAAATACTTTTTTATTTTGATTTTTAAGTATAACTTTACAATTTAGTTTTTTTTTTAATATCTGAACTATTTTTTTTATACTGATATTATTTCCGCTGGCAACATTATAAATATCACTTCTACCGTGTCTTAAAATTTTAAAAATTATTTTAATAACATCGTTTATATGAATATAATCTTTTGTTGAATGCTGACTTATTATAATTTGAATTTTTTTCTTTGTAATTCCATCTCTTATTAACGTTGGTAATAATAATGGTGATTTATAATTAAAACCAAATACATTTGATAACCTAATTATTTTAACCTTTTTATTTAATTTTAGTAGCAAAGACTCAGATGCTAATTTTAAAATATTATAATAATCATTAGCTTTTTGACTATTGATTGATAAATTTTTTTCTTCGAAAGTATGGTTTGAGTTTAAATATATTCTTGTCGTAGATAAAAAAATAATACTTTTAAAATTATTATTAAATATTATCTCTTTCAAATGACCAAAATTAGAATAAAAACCTTTTATAGGTTTTTTTTGCCAGTCATCAGATCCAACACAGTAAATTATATGACCAAGATTTTTCTTAAATTTGGTTTTTTTTTTATCAGGCAAGAATATTTTCTTCTTTTTCTTTTTAAGGTAATTGTTAATTTCATGTCCAATAAAACCAGTTGATCCAAATATTGTATACATTATTTTATATTTATTCTTCTAAATGATTTGCTTCCTAAATAAGAATTAATTAGCCCACTAACTCTGCTAAAATAAATAATTTTTTTTCTACAATTGAAAGGAAGAAAAAGACATAATTTAATCATATCAATTAACAAATCTCTTAAGGTTTTTTTAAATGCATATGCTGTAGTAAAGTTTTTTTTAAAAAAATAAAACTTAGACCACATAAAGTGCCAATTTTTATTAGCCTCAATTTCGATAGCATTAGGCAAATTAACAGACTTACCTCCAAGGTGTTCAACTTTAATTTCAGGAAGTACATAAATATTTTGTTTTTTTTTATATGCACGCAAACAAAAATCGGTTTCATCATAATAAAGGAATATTTTTTCGTCGTACAAACCGACCTTTTTAACGTTTTTCATTTGAAAAAATAAAAACTGACCGTGAACAATCTTCATAAGTTGATATTCTTTAAATTTATTTTCTCTAGATGAAATAAATTCTTTTATATATTTACTTCTTTCATGTTGTGGAGCCAAAATAACAAAATTGTCAATTTTTTTTGCTGCAGTTATAAATTGATCTATTATATTTTTTTTAAAATTTATATCAGAGTCCATATATATTGCATATTTTGAACTTATATTTTTGAAACCTAAATTTATACCTCCTGTTTGGCCAGAATTATACTTGCTTACAATAACTTTGACATTTTTAAATTTTGAAAATTTTTTTTTTAAATCTTTCTCTTTTGCATTATCAACAATTAAAACTTTGATACGTGGGTCAATTTTTTTTAAAACTTTTTTAATGCTTAATGACGAAAAATATGAAACAAAAAAAATAGTCAAATTTTTATATTTATTCATTTATTTCATTTTCGTAGATAGTTTTTTTAAAGTAGTCTTTATGTCCTTAGATATTTTTGAATTTAAATTTAAACCAAACTTTTGGATTTTATTTTTGCTTATTTTATAAGAGTCTTGGTTCAAAATTCTTGAATTTATAAATTTTAATTTCGGCTTTTGGTTATTTTTTTTTATAATATTAATAATTTCTCTTACAGTTTTATTTTCTGACAAAATATTAAATATATCTGATGGAAAGAAATTATTTTCGATAACAAATTTAAGTGTCTTTTGAGCGTCACTTAGACTTAAATAAGGTCTATAAAGTTTAATAGCCTTCCCCCAAATTGGTATTTTAATACCCATTACAGAATTAAAACAAAATTTATTTACTGCTGTATGGAATCTCATTCCTTCAGAAAAGCCACTAATTGTACCAAATCTTAAGGAAATATATTTTACTTTTTTTTGGTTTTTCAGAAGATTTTCTTCTTTTAATTTTATTATTGCGTATGGGCTCTGTGGAAAAAGTTTTTCAAGTTTTTCATCTACAATGTTTTTTTGTGGTCCGTAAACACTAGTTGAAGATATATGAATAAGTTTTGAATTATTTTTTTTGCAAAAATTAATTATATTTTTAAAAGATCCAAAATTATTTTTATAAATCTCTTTTTTTATATCAAAACTTTTTTCAGCATTAGTAATAGATGCTAAATGTAAAACGATATTAACCTTTGGAATTTTTTTATATAATTTTTTATCTGCTGTATCTCCATACAAAAACCTTATTTTTGAGCTGTTCATAGATAGTAGTACTGGAAATCTTTGATTACTAATATTATCAATAACGAAAATTTTTTTTATTTTCTTATTTTTGGTAAAATTTTTTATTACAAAACTTCCAATGTGTCCAAGACCACCAGTAATTAAAATTTTCATTCTTTGATTATTTTTAAAAAATTTTTATAATTTGATATATATTCCCTTTTGTCATACTTAAAATCACACAATGTTAAAAGTGAGTCTTGATTATTTTGAAAGTTTATTTTGATCCAGTTATATGGCGGAACCATAAGACATTTTTTTTTGCTAACTTCAAGAATAAATCTTTCCAAATATTTTCGACTTTTAATACTTACAAAAATTTTTCCACGTAAAGGAATTATAATTTGACTACATTTTTTATGAGCATGATCAGCCCTAAAAAATTTACTTTTTCCGTAAAGTAAAAAAAATCTTTTTAATTTGAAATATTTTGGAAAATGCTTGTTTGTATAAAAAGGTATTAAAGTTCCATTATATTCAGAATAAATAGAGTAGCTTAAAATTTTAGGTTTATTAATTTTTATCACTTTCAAATTTTAAATGTTTCATCAAAGGTTGGCATTAAACTATCTCTTTTAGATAAAATTGGTTTTTTTATGCCCCATTTTATTTTAAGTTTTTTATCATTATAAATTATTCCTCTTTCATACTTCTGGTGTCTGTATTCAGATAGGTGATAAAGAAGTATATTTTCTCTACTAAAAAATCCAATACCATGAGCAAAATTCTTAGGCACATAGAGTAATAATCCAGGTTTAAGTATAAATTTATAAACTTTACCAAAATTTTTTGATTTTTTATCTATATCCACACATATATCTATAGCACTCCCCTTCAAAACGGAGAGAATTTTAGCTTGTTTTTTTTTACTTTGATAATGGAGACCTCGTATCACATTTTTTTTTGATGACGACATAGCAGTAAATTTACAATTAAATTTAATTTTTTTTTTTAGAAAAAGTTCTTTAAAAAAACCCCTGTTGTCTGGGTAAATAGAAGTTTTGATTAATAATGGTTTCATTTAATGTATATTTTAATTTCAAAATATGTTTTATAATTTAAATTAATGTATTTCTTTAAAAAATCAATTTATTATGAAAGTAAAATTCACTAATTTATATAAATTAATCCCTGAAAAAAAAAAAATTAGCAACAAAATAAACTTGTTGATCAAAAAATCAAATTTCGTAGGCGGACAAGAAGTAAAAAATTTCGAAAAAAATTTTGCGAAATTTGTAGGATCTAAATTTTGCGTGAGTCTTGGAAATGGTACCGATGCACTTGAAATAGCTATCATGTCATTAAATCTTAAAAAGGGGTCGGAAGTTATAGTACCAGTCAACACCTGGATTTCGACTGCAGAAGCTATTCAAAATAATGGATATAAAATTGTTTTTTGTGATGTTAGTTTAAAAGATTATTCAATTTGTCTTAAAGATTTAAAAACAAAAATTTCAAGAAAAACTTCCGCAATTATTGCTGTTCATTTATATGGTATTCCAACTGACATGAATACGATTAAAAAAATAATTAAAGGAAAAAATATCAAAATTATTGAAGACTGCGCACAAGCACATGGTAGTAAAATAAAGAATAAACATGTAGGAACTTTTGGAAATATTGGAACATTTAGCTTTTTTCCTGGAAAAAATTTAGGGGCTTTTGGGGATGGTGGCGCAATAGTTACGAATTCAAAAAGTATAGCCGAATTTAGCGAAAGAGCGAGGAATCATGGAGCATTAAAAAAATACGACCATAAATTTTCAGGAAGAAATTCCAGACTAGACACATTACAGGCTGCAATTTTAAATATAAAGCTAAAAAATTATAACAACGTAATCTTCAAAAGAAATAATTTAGCAAAAGTTTATTTTAAAGAATTAAAAAACATAAAAAAATTAGATTTATATAATTTAAAAAAAAAATTACCTATATTCTTTCCATCAGTTTGTTGTTAGGACGTCTAATAGAAATAAATTGCAAGAATATCTTAATAAAAATGGTGTAAGCACTATGATACATTATCCTTACATGCTAAATGAACTTAATTTCTTTCCCAGCTCAAATTTGAAAAAGGCAAAAAATCTTGGAAAAAAAATATTAAGTTTGCCAATTTCAGAAGAGCACTCTTTAAAAGAAATAAAATATATATCCAATTGTATTAAAAATTTTTTTAATAAATGAACATATTAATTTCAGGGGCCGCCGGATTCATAGGGTATCATTTAGCAAAACAATTATGTCAAAATAAAAAATTTAACGTATTGGGTATTGACTCAGTAAATGGATATTATTCAAAAAAATTAAAAAAAAAAAGAATAAGTTTATTAAAAAAAAACAAAAATTTTTTTTTTAAAAATACAGACTTAACTAATAAGAAAAAATCAGAACTTCAAATAAATAAATTTAAGCCTGATATTATCTATCATTTAGCGGGGCAACCAGGAGTTCTTTATTCTTTTAAAAATCCACAGAGCTACTTCAAAAATAACGTTTTGGCGACTGGAAACTTGGTCCAAATTGCAAAAGAATTAAATATAAAAAAATTCATATTCGCATCATCTAGTTCTGTTTATGGTGATCAAAAAAAGTTCCCAATAAAGGAAAATTTTAAATTAAAACCAAAAAATCCTTATGCAATTACGAAACTTAAATCTGAAAGAATAATAAAAAAAAAATTCTTAAACACAGAAATAGAATTTATTATTTTTAGATTTTTTACAGTTTACGGGCCATTTGGTAGACCAGATATGTTTATTCACAAATTTTTAAATAGTATTAAAGAAAAAAAGAAAATTTTTCTTCATAATAGTGGATTAAATTATAGGGACTTTACATATGTAAATGATGTATCTAAAATTCTTAAAATTTGTCTAAAAAAAAATCTTAATGGAAAAATAATTAATATTTCAAGATGCAATCCAGTAAGAACTGATAAGCTTGTTGAATATATCTTAAAACTTTTAAAAATTAAAAAAGTAAATGTTGTAAAAATACCACCTGTAAAAGGTGAAATGTTGAAAACTCATGGTAGTAATAAAAAATTACGCTTATTTTTTGGAAATATTAAATTTACTGAAATTAAGACTGGTTTAAAAAATACTATAAGAAATTTTAAATCTACTGGTTTTTAGTAAATAAAATATCAAGCTGATACGTTTGACCGGTACTTTTATTTCCCACTGCCCTGTCCACTGACCAAATTGAAAATCCAAATTTTTTAATGAAGTCCAATATTTCATCAAATAATGGTTGGTTTTTGTAAAGCTTTACAAGTGATACTTCGGCATAAATTGCATCTACATATTCAAGAGTTTTTTTTGCCCCTTTTAAAATCTCCAATTCATAACCTTGCGTATCAATTTTTATTAATATATTTTTTTTCATATTGACTATTTTATTATAAAATTTATCTAAAGGAAAAATATCAATTTCTTCTTTACCAACATTTATACTTTCAGGATAAAGATTGGTATGAATTTCAGAAATATCTAAAATACTACTTGATTGTCTCATTCCGGATATATTAATTTCTAATTTTTTCTCTGACGATCCTAACCCACATCGCTCAGCAATTTCCCAATTATATTTTTTCATTTTAAATTTTTTATCTAAAAGATTAGAGTGTTCAATTTTTAAAGGTTCAAAACTTAAAATGTAACCATTGAAACCGTTTTTAAAAACTTCCTCAGCAAATTGACCGTTGTTTGCTCCTACATCGATTATGCAATTTATATTATTATTGTTTAGAGATTCAATTAAATTTAAATTTTTTTCGTATAGCCACTTTGTTTTTTTAAACTTATAGCCAAACACCGAAGTAATTGAATTAATAATTTTTTTCATTTTCTTATTGCTTTAATAAATTTAATTGGTTTTTTTAATATCTTAACAACAAATAAAAAGTAAACTAAAAAAATATTTTGATTGTTATTTAATCTTATCTGATTTAAATCTTTTAAGTGATCAATATAATTCACTTTGGATGAAAAACCTCCTTTTTCAAATTTTCCAAATATTTCACTTTTTTTTGATGAAATACCATTTAATTTAAATTTTTTTATCATTTTATAAAAAAAATCTAAATCAGCACTTAAAAATTTTTGGTTATAAAAACCAACCATTTTATGCTTTTCTGTTTTGATAAAGAAACCAACTGAATGAGAGGTATAAAAACCAAAACTCCATGATAATTTCCATGGTTTGTAACCATGCATGAGTTTATATTTCTCAACGCTTCCAAATAAGAAATCGATTTTATTTTCCAAAAAATAACGATTTACAGTCTTTAAAGTATTATGATAATAAACATCACCTGAGTTTAAAAAACCAATTAAATCTCCATTTGCTAATTTAGTCCCTTTATTCATTGCGTCCCAAATACCATTATCTTTTTCTGATAAAAATAAGGATATATTTTGTTTATACTTTTGAATAATTTCTAAAGTGTCATCTGTTGATCCACCATCTATAATTATATATTCGAGGTTATTGTATTCTTGTGCAAGAACGCTTTTAATAGTTTTTTCTATTGTGCTTGATGAATTTTTAACAACAGTAATTATTGAAATCTTATTTTTTTCCATTACTTAATAATTTAATATATACCTCTGAGTTAGTTATATAAATATAATTTTAAATTAAAATGATAAATAATTTTTTTATTTTTTTTATAATATTTACATCTGCTCTAACATTTTTTTGTAGAAAATTTAATGTTCTTATTGATCAAAAAATAGAAAAACATAAAAAATATTCTACAAAAAATAAAAGTTTCTTAATTGGTGGAATTTTGATTATTTCTTTTTTAAATTATTATTATTTATTCGTTAAACAGAACCCTGCGCTTTGTTTATTTATATCTCTAGTTTTTCTTATTGGTCTTATGTCTGACTTAAAAAAAATAAATAGTGTGAGTTTAAGATTTTTTTTACAATGTGTTATAGTTTTATTATTTGTTAATTTTTTAAATATTAAGATTAGCTTCACTAGAATTGATATTTTTGATCAATGGTTAAATGTACCATTAGCAAATATTATCTTTGTCACTTTTTGCTTGCTTGTTCTAAAAAATGGTTCAAATTTTATAGATGGGATTAATGGTTTAACAATCGGATATTTCCTTTTAATTTTTTTGATAATTTTTTTAAAATTAAATCATTTAGAGTATGATAAAAATCTTTCAGAAAATTTTATAATAATTTTATTCATTATACTTCTATTAAATTTAAAAGGAATTTTGTACCTTGGTGACTCTGGTTCTTACACCATTGGATTATTTACTGGAATTTTCTTAATTGATTTTGCATTTATCAATAATTCAATATCGCCTTATTTTATAATTGTTCTGCTTTGGTACCCGTGCTTTGAACTGTTATTCTCAATTATTAGAAGATATTTTCAAAAGCTTAAAACTTATAATCCTGATATTACTCACTTACACCATTTAGTTTATAAAAAAATTAAAACATATTTTAAAATTAAAAATGATTCTATATCTCATTTTATAAGTGCAATTATTATAAATTTTTATAATTTATTGTGTTTTAATATATCAATAAAATTTATTTATTCATCATCAACTTTAATAATAATTTTTTTTATTAATATACTTGTTTATATAATTTCGTATCATTATTTGAAGAAAATAATATAAAATTAGAATTTTCTTTTTATTGAATTAATGCTTAACATAAAAAGATAATATAATGATTTTATAAAATTAAAATTTAAATAAGTATTGTATACTCTGAAACCATCAAATAATTTTTGTACAAAATTTGAGGATAATGAATTTTCTGAAAAACTCCACTCCACCAAAGAATCTGGGAAATTATATGCGCAGATATTATTTTTTGTAATTGACAACCATGCTACAAGATCTTCTTTCGTTTGTAGAGGTGGGAATAAATTTTCTTTAATTAAATCTCTACTTATAAAAACAGTTGAAAGCCCAATTTGACAATCAGTCAGTAGATCTTTATGATTAATTTTAGAATTTTTACTAATAATATTTATTATTTTATTTTTCATTTTTTTTTTATAGTTGCAAAATGTAAATTTGTAATTATTTTTTTTCATGAAATGTAGTTGTCTTTCTAATCTATTTGGAAACCAATAATCATCAGCATCTAAAAATGCTATTACTTCTCCCGATGCATTTTTCATTCCTATATTTCTCGATTCTCCAGCACCTAAATTATTTAAATTTTTGATTATTTTTATTTTAGAATTGCCCTTTGTTATATCTTCCAAAAATAACAAATCATCTAAAATAGGATCATCATAAATTAAAATTATTTCAAAATTTTGAAAAGTTTGGTTTAAAACTGAATTCAAAGTTTTTTTAATATGATTTATTTTTTTATAATAAGGTATTATTACACTTACTAATGCCATATTTAAATTTTATAAATTAATTTAAGATCTAATATATATTGAGAGAATATAAATAACAAATAATGTATTACAGATTAGCTAAATTTTTTTTATCCCTTTTTGATTTAAAAAATAAAAAAAAAATTTGTAAATACTTCTTAGGAGAGAATAATGGAAGAATTCAAACCTTAATTGATGTTGGTGCACATCATGGTGAAAGTATAAGATTTTTTAAGAAAAATTTTTCTATTAATAAAATTTACGCATTCGAACCAAGTATAGATAATTTTAAAATTTTAAAAGAAAAAGTTAAAGATGTAAAAAACATAAAATTTTTTAATACAGCTGTTGGAAATAAAAAAGGCTTAATAAATTTTATAAATCATTATGACTCAGAGTCTTCAACTATAGTTAAGATAAATCAAAAATCTAATTATCTAAAAAGGAAAAATTTCTACTTAGATTTTTTTAACACTAATAAAAGTAAGGTAAAAAATACTCAAGTAAAAATTGATAGTTTGGAGAATCTAATCAATATTGATGAATTTAAAGTTATTGATTTAATTAAGATAGATACAGAGGGTTATGATTTTAATGTTATAAAAGGTCTTGGAAAATTAATAACCAAAGTTAGATTTATTTATTTTGAACATCATTTTCATGATATGCTTCTTAAAGAGTACAAATTTAATGAAGTAAATAATTTTTTAAAATCGAAAAACTTTAAAAAAGTATTTAAAACAAAAATGTTTTTTAGAAAAACATTTGAGTATATATATAAGAACAATTCATTTAATTAATGAAAGACCTTACTTTAATAATACCTACAAAAAAAGAGGTGGAATCCCTTCCAGTTTTTTTAAAGGAAATTGAAAACTTAGTTTGTAAAAAGTTAGTTGTTTTACAAGAAGAAGATATTGAAACCAAAAATGCCATTAGTGAGTTTAATAACATAAAAATATTAGTTCAAAAAAAAAATGGATATGGAAACGCGTTGATAGAAGGCATAAAAAATGTTGATACTAAATTTTGTTGCATAATTAATGCCGATGGGTCAATGGATCCAAAATATCTAGAACAAATGTTAAATGAATGCAAAACCAAGGATCTTGTTTTTGGTTCAAGATATCAAAAACCTGGAGGTGGAAGTGACGATGATGATTTAGTCACTTCAATCGGTAATTATTTTTTTACCTCTATAGGAAATCTATTATATAATTTAAAAATAAGTGATATTTTATATACTTACATTCTTGCGAAGACCTCCTCATTAAAAAGTTTAAATCTTAAAAATGGTGACTTTAGAATATGTGTAGAACTTCCAATAAAAGCAAAATTTTATAAAATGGAATATATTTGTTTGCCCTCTTATGAGAGGGAAAGAATTGGTGGCAAAAAAAAAGTTAATGCAATAAAGGATGGATTGCTTATACTCATTGAAATTATAAAATATTTTTTTAAAAAAAAATAAAAATCAGTCAATTTATTTATGAAAAAAAAAGCTTTAATATTTGGAGTGACAGGTCAAGATGGATCATACCTTGCGGAATTTTTAATAAAAAAAAAGTATATTGTGCATGGAGTAAAAAGAAGATCTTCTTCAATCAATACAGGGAGAGTAGATCATATATATCAAGATCCCCATATGAAAAAACGAAAGTTTATTTTACATTATGGAGATATAACTGACTCGCTTTCGGTTACAAGACTCATAAATCAAATAAAACCTGACGAGGTTTACAATTTAGCAGCTCAATCTCATGTACAGGTTTCTTTTGAATCTCCAGAATATACTGCAAATGCTGATGCGATCGGTGCTTTAAGAATTTTAGAAGCTATAAGATTTAATAAATTAGAAAAAAAGACAAAGTTTTACCAAGCAGGTACGTCTGAATTGTTTGGTTTAAATGAAAAAATACCACAGAATGAAAAAACACAATTTCATCCAGCAAGTCCTTATGGAGTTGCAAAACTTTATGCACATTGGATAACAATTAATTATAGGGAAGCATATAATATGTTTGCGTGTAATGGTATTTTGTTTAATCATGAAAGTCCAAGGAGGGGTGAAACTTTTGTAACTCAAAAAATAGTTCAAGCAATGTGTAAAATAAAATTAAAAAAACAAAAAACT
>MDTB01101684.1_pt1 | contig 15984 bp, 15 predicted proteins | sample 811161 | NCBI WGS metagenome assembly MDTB01 (sample SAMN05326650, study PRJNA326480) | marine metagenome | isolation source: seawater | place: Mediterranean Sea | collected 2009 | reverse complement strand
GTTTAGCAGCGATTTCATCATCGGATACCCTGGTGAGTCTGAAAAAGATTTTCTATCCACAGTTAATTTGATGAGAGAGATTGAGTTTATTAACTCATATTCTTTTGTATTTAGCGCTAGACCAGGCACCCCTGCTGCAAAATTAAAGCCTGTCGATAAAGAGATTTCTAAAAGTAGATTAGAGAAATTTCAAAGAATCTCAGAAGAAATCAAAATCAATTATAGGAAAAAATTAATTAATAAAGAAATCGAGGTACTTTTTGAGAATAAAATAAAAAACTCTAATAAAATTTTTGGACGAGATAAATATATGAACGCAGTAGTAGTTGATGGATCATCAGAATTAATTGGTAAAGAAAAAAAAGTATTAGTAGAAGATTTTAACTCAAATACATTATTTGGTAAAATCAATAATTTTAACTCAGAAGCAATATTATAAAATGATATTTGACTGTGTTACTTACAAAAATGAAGATATTATCTTGGATTTGAGATTAAATATTTTGGATGAATTTGTAGATAAATTTATAATTGTAGAGGCAACAAAGGATCATGCAGGTAATGCAAAAAAACTCAACTTTAATAAAGATAAATTTAAAAAATTTGAAAAAAAAATTAGGTATATAGTTGTAGATGATATGCCAGAAAAAGTTAAATCTTTTCGATATAACAGCAGATGGTGGCATGAAAACATAGTCAGAGATATGCACCAAAGAAATCAAATAATGAGAGGACTATATGATGCCAAGGATGATGATCTTATCGTTATTTCTGATATTGATGAAATACCTAATTTAAACAATCTAAATAAATTTAACCTAAAGAAATACGCGGTATTTAGTCAAAAATTTTATAAATATAAATTTAATTTATTAAGTCCATCTCAAACTCCTTACGAAGGTTCAAGAATTGTAAAAAAAAAGTATTTAATCTCACCTCAATGGCTTAGACATAAATATTCAAAAAAAATAAAATTTTGGCAGATACATAGATATTTTACGAATCCACCCGTGATAAAAAACGGGGGGTGGCACTTCTCTTTTATAGGCACCCCAGAAGTTGTAAAGAATAAGATTCAGGGTTATGCTCACGGAGAAATTAATACTCCTGAAAATACTGATTTAGATAGAATAAAAAAAAAGATGGAAAATAATGAAGACGTTGTAGATAATATTACCTTAAAGAAAGTAGAAATTGATAGTTCTTTTCCAAAATATATGATTAAAAATTTAGATAAATTTAAAAAGTTCATTATATAAAGATGTCAGAAATATCCATTGTAGAACAAAATTGTATCATTAAGAAAATTGACAAAGAAACTACCAATATAACGATTTTAAATAATAATCTTTTAATTTCATTGGTTGGTGAATTTAATCAAAATTTAATTGAATTAGAGAAATTAACAAACACAACGATATTTTTTAGAGGAAATTCAATTACCGTTAAGGGAAAAAAAGATAGAACTTTACTTGTATCAGAGGCTATTAAGTTTTTAATAAACAAATATATTTTAACTAACTTAATTGAAAAAGATGATATACTTTTATCAGTGAAAAAAAATACTTATACAAAGAAATCAAATGTCCAATCATTAGATCATTTGATAAAGACGCCGAGACAATCTGTTATTGCCAGATCAAAAAAACAATCCGAATATATAAAAGCTTTAAAAGAAAACGATATGGTAATGGCTATAGGACCAGCCGGAACAGGAAAAAGTTTTCTTGCGGTATCAGTAGCAATTACACATTTAATTGAAAAGAAAGTAGATAGAGTTATTTTATCTAGACCAGCAGTAGAAGCCGGAGAAAAAATAGGTTTTCTCCCGGGAGACATGAAAGAAAAGGTCGATCCATATCTAAGGCCATTATATGACGCCCTATATGATTTATTTGGATATGAAAAAATTCAAAAAAAAATTGAAAATGGGGAAATAGAAATTGCTCCTCTTGCTTTTATGAGAGGAAGAACACTAAAAAATTCATTTGCAATTCTTGATGAAGCTCAAAATGCTACGCCTACGCAAATCAAAATGTTTTTAACAAGAATTGGTGAGAATTCAAAACTAGTTGTGAATGGAGATCCGTCTCAGATAGACTTACCAAATAAATCTAACTCAGGTTTATTAAAATCAATTGAAACACTAAAAGGAATACCTGAAATTAAAGTAGTTAAGTTTGACCACAAAGATGTTGTAAGACATCCTTTAGTTTCAAAAATAATCAAAGCATATCAAAAAAATCTTAATGATAAAGATTAATGTATTTGTAACTAAAATCACATGGAAAAAATACATAAAAAATCCTGAAAATTATTTAAAAAAAAAGCTACTTTTATTAAATAAAAAAAATAGTTTTTTTTCAAAAAAAAATATTGAATTTTCTATTCGTTTAGATGGTGGCCTAGAAATAAAAAAGTTAAACAAAGCCTTTAGAAATAAAAATACAGCAACTGACATTATTTCATTTCCATTTTATAAAAAAAACTCGTTACAAAAATTGATAAAAAAAAAAGAAAAAATTTATTTAGGTGATATAATTATAAACCTTGATAAGATTATAAAGAATTCAAAAAAACTAAGTTTTAAAAAATATTTCGATAAAATTTGGATTCATGGGCTTGTCCATCTACTAGGTGGCCGTCATAAATTAAAAAAAGATTTTTTAAAGATGAATAAGTTAGAAATAAAATTTTTTAATTCAATCAATTAAATGAAAATAGAAAAATTAATAAATAATCGTATATTTATTATTTTTATTTTACCTTTTTTTCTTGGAACATTGTGTGTACTGAGTTTTCAACCTTTTAATTTTACTTTAATAAATTTTGTTACTCTACCTGCTCTATTTATTTTAATAAATTATGTTACAAAAAGGTCAAAAAATATTTATAGAAATAAACCTTTTTTAGTTAACTTATTTTTAATAGGCTATCTATTTGGTTTTGGATATTTTATATCTAGTACCTTTTGGATATCTTACTCTCTTACTTTCGATGAAAGTTTTAAAATTTTAATTCCTTTTTCTTTGTTTCTTATACCGGCATTTCTTGGACTCTTTTTTGCTTTTCCTATTTTAATAGTTGGTCCGTATCTTAAAAATAATTTAAGTTCTATATTAATTTTTTCTTCCGCACTTTCATTAACTGATTTTATTAGAAGTAAAATTTTATCGGGTTTCCCTTGGAATCTTTGGGTGCACAGCTGGTCATGGTTTCCAGAAGTTTTACAAATTTTAAATTTAGTCGGTTTTTTTGCTTTAAATTTAATTGTTATAACCGTGTTTACTATTCCAGCTATAGTTTTTAAGAGTAAAAAAAAGATTAATACTGTTATTTGTATTTTAGTTTTAGCTTTATTTTTTTGTAATTATATTTTTGGATCATATATTATAAATAATAATCAAAAAATAATTAAGAATTATGAAGATAAAAATGAAAATTTGCATAAAATTAAAATTGTCTCACCAAATTTTGATCTGAAATATAATTTATCTAATTATGATATTGAAAATTTAATTAAAGAGTTAATAAAATACAGTGAGCCAGACAAGTCTAAAGAAACACTATTCATATGGCCGGAGGGTGTTTTTACGGGATTTGAATTAAATGACATAGTTCAATATAAAAAATTGTTTGAAAGTGCATTTTCAACCAAGCATGTAATAATTTTTGGAGCAAATACTTTAGGCGGATCAAATAAATATTATAATAGTTTAATAGCTATCGATAAAGATTTTAAAATATTATATCAATATAACAAAAAAAAATTAGTGCCATTTGGTGAGTTTTTACCACTAGAAAGTTTATTTTCTCAAATAGGATTAAAAAAAATCACTCAAGGTTATGGGTCTTTTTCAAAAGGCGACAAACAAAAAAATTTCTATCTTAAAAATCTTAATATTCTACCTTTAATTTGTTATGAAATAATTTTTACTGAATTAACGCAAAAAGCCGAAATCAAAACAAATCTAATAGTTAATATTTCAGAGGATGCCTGGTTCGGTGACAGTATTGGACCGTATCAACATTTTTCAAGCGCAATTTTTCGTGCTATAGAAAAAAATACATATGTCGCTCGAGCAACTAATAAAGGTGTAAGTGCTTTTATTAATAATAAAGGAATAATTATAAGTAGTTTAAAGCCAAAAGAAGCAGGAAATATAGAATTAAATATCCCCATTATAAACAAAAATTCAAAAAACAAAAATGATTTGATATTTTTTATACTTTTAATTACATATACAATTATCTTTTTTACTTTTAAAAATAAATTATAATGACTGAAAAAAATTATCTTTTTACTAGCGAGTCTGTATCCGAGGGGCATCCTGATAAAGTATGCGATAGAATTTCAGATATGGTTGTCGACACTTATATGTCAAAAGATCCATTTGCTAGAGTAGCTTGTGAGACTTTGACTACAACAAATAAAGTAGTTTTAGCTGGTGAAACAAGAGGCCCTAAAATTAATAAAGAGGAATTAATAGAAAAAGTAAGGGGATGTATAAAAGACATTGGATATGACCAAGAAGGTTTTAGTTGGAAAACAGCAAATATAGATAGCCACCTTCACGGACAATCTGCTGATATTGCTATTGGTGTTGATTCTAAAGGAAATAAAGATGAAGGGGCCGGTGATCAAGGCATAATGTTTGGATACGCTTGTGATGAAACCAAGGATTTAATGCCTGCTCCAATTTATTTTTCGCATAAAATTTTAAGATTAATGGCTGAAGATAGGAAAAAAGGTATTCTAAAAGGTATTGAACCGGACTCCAAAAGCCAAGTTTCAATGCTTTATGAAAAAGATAAACCTAACTCTGTTACATCTGTTGTGATCTCTACTCAACACTCAAAAGATTTAAATCTTCAACAGGTAAAAGATTTGGTAATGCCTTATATAAAAAAATCTATTCCTGATAAATTTCTAAAAAATTTGAATCAAGAAAACATATATATAAATCCAACTGGTCAATTTATTATCGGTGGACCTGATGGAGATACAGGACTTACAGGTAGAAAAATTATAGTCGATACTTATGGTGGAGCAGCACCACACGGAGGAGGTGCGTTTTCAGGTAAAGATCCAACTAAAGTTGATAGATCTGCAGCTTATGTAGCAAGATATTTAGCAAAGAATATTGTAGCAGCAGGTGTCTCTGACAAATGTTTAATACAGTTGGCATATGCCATTGGGGTGTCTAAACCTTTATCAATCTTTGTTAAGTTAAATGAAAAAGACTCAGAGAAAATTAGTGTAGTAAAAAAATTAATTAATGAAAATTTTGATCTATCTCCTAGAGGTATTAGAGAGTTATTAGGATTGAATAAGCCTATATTTGAAGTCACATCTTCCTATGGCCATTTTGGAAGAGAACCCTCAGAAAAAGGTCATTTCTCTTGGGAAAAAATGAATAAAGTTAATATTTTTAAAATGTAGACTTGAAAAATGTCTATAATTTAAGTAAATGTACTTAAAATTGCTATTTTATCAAAATGGGCTTTAGCCCATTTTTTTTTGGAATAAAGGAATTAAATTATGCTTAACAAAAGTTTGGATAAGTTAGAGTTATTAAGAATAGTTGAGGCAGTAGCTAATGAAAAATCGATTGACAAAGAGATAGTGCTCGAGTCAATGGAGAATGCTATAGCAAAAGCTGCTTTAACCAAATTTGGACATGATAATAATATAGAAGTAAGTATAGATCGAAATACAGGTGAAATTAAAATTAAGAAAGTTTTGGAAATAGTTGAGATAGTAGAGGACTCAAGTAGACAAATTATTTTGAGTGATGCTGAAAGTTTGGACAAGAAAAATAAAGATTTAAAAGTTGGCGATAAGGTTTATGAAGAACTTCCCCAAATTGATTTTGGCAGGATTGCAGCTCAGAGTGCAAAACAAGTAATAAGTTATAGAGTTAAAGAAGCAGAAAAAAGTAGACAATACGAAGAATTCATTGACAAGCAAGGTGAAATATTAAGCGGTATAATCAAGAGACTAGAATATGGAAATGTAATAGTTGATCTTGGTAAAGCTGAAGGTGTTATTAAAAAAGATGAATTAATTCCTAGAGAAATCTTAAAATTAGGCGATAGAGTCAAAGCTTATTGTTACGAAGTAAAAAAAGAGTTAAAAGGACATCAAATATTTTTATCAAGAGCCCACCCGCAATTTTTAGCTAAATTGTTTTTTTTAGAAGTACCAGAAATTTATGAAGGCACAATACAAGTAAAATCTGTTGCTAGGGATCCAGGAAGTAGAGCAAAAATATGCGTAATGTCAAAAGACTCATCTATTGACCCAGTTGGGGCGTGCGTTGGAATGAGAGGTAGTAGAGTACAAACTATAGTTAACGAACTACATGGAGAAAAAATTGATATTATTAAGTGGACTGAAGATTTACCAACGTTAATATCAGAGTCATTGCTGCCCGCTGAAATTCAAAAGGTATTAATTGATCAAGAAAATAAAAGAATTGATGTTATCTTAACTGAGGAAAATTTAAGTAAAGCAATTGGAAGAAGAGGACAAAATGTTAGATTAGCATCAAAGTTAACTAATTTTGAAATTGATATCCTTACTGACAAAGAAGATTCTGAGAGAAGACAAAGTGAATTTAAAGATAGAACAGAAAACTTAATTAAAAATCTTGAAGTAGATGAAACTTTAGGTCAACTTTTAGTTTCCGAAGGGTTTCAAAGTATTGAAGAAATTTCCCAATCTTCACCTGAAGATCTTGGCAAAATTGAAGGTATAGATGAATCAACAGCACAAGAATTAATAACTAGATCACAAGAAACTTTAGTTAAAGAAAAAGAGGAAGTTTCAAAAAAATTAAAAGAATTAGGTGTTGAAGACTCTTTGATAAATTTAAAAGGTATAACACAAGGCATGTTAGTTTTATTAGGCCAAAGAAATATTAAAAAGTTATCTGATTTTGCTGATCTATCATCTGATGAATTAATAGGTGGTTTTGATGAAATTAAAGGAAAAAAAATTAGAATTGATGGGTATTTAGAAGAATTTTCTCTTTCGAGAGAGGAAGCAGATCAATTAATTATGTCTGCAAGAGAGCAGGTTTATAAATAATTTATGGACGAGAAGAAAAATAAGAAAAAGACATTAACTATTTCAACATCTTTTAATAAAAAGATCGACACATCTTCTATTAAGAAAGATGGAAAAAAAGCTTATTCAATTGCAAAGAAAAAACCCTTTAAAGCTAAAGGTTTCAACAAAAACTCTTCAAATTTTAATCAACCTAACAAATCTGACAATAAAAAATCATTCGCGCGTAAATTTATTGAACAACAAGCTACAAAAGATTTTATAAAAAAAGATCAAAAATCTCCAAATAAAAATAAGCTTAAAGTTAAAGGTAATATAGATAAAAGAAATTTCAAACTTACAGTCTCTAGGGCACTAAATGTGGAGGAAATCGAAATTAAACAAAGAAGTTTAGCTTCTGTAAAAAGAGCACGATTAAAAGAAAAAAAAATTAGCCCTGAACCCGAGGAAAAGAAAGAGTTTAAAAAAATAATTAGAGAGGTAAAAATACCAGAGCAAATTTCAATTCAGGAGCTTTCTAATAGGATGGCAGAAAAGTCAAGTGATGTAATTAAGTTTCTATTTAATATGAAAGTAGTTGCAACTATTAATCACGTCATTGATAAGGATACCGCAGAATATATAGTCAAAGAGTTTGGACATAAAGCTGTAGTAGAAGAATTGCCAATATTAGAAATAAATAAAAAAATAAAATTAGAAGGTAAAAATTTACAAAAACGTCCACCGATAGTGACTATAATGGGCCATGTCGATCATGGAAAAACTTCATTATTAGATTCTTTACGAAATACAAAAGTTGTAGAAGGTGAACATGGAGGTATTACACAACATATTGGTGCTTATCAGGTTAAAACTGAGAATGAAAAAATAATAACTTTTATAGATACACCTGGTCACGCTGCATTCACTGAAATGAGAGCAAGAGGTTCAAAAGTGACTGATATAGTAGTGCTTGTAATCGCAGCAAATGATGGGATTAAACCTCAGACGATCGAAGCTATTCAACATTCTAAAGCCGCCAAAGTGCCAATTATAGTAGCAATTAATAAATGTGATTTACCATCTAAAAATATAAGTCAAATAAAAAATGAATTAATGAAATATGAGTTGATAGCCGAAGATTTGAGCGGAGAAACACTATTTGTTGAAGTATCAGCTACAAAAAAAATAGGCTTGGAACAGCTTAAAGAAAGTATTTTATTACAATCAGAAATATTAGATTTAAAATCTTCTATGACTGGTCCAGCTTCAGCAATTGTACTTGAATCAAAAATTGACAAAGGTAAAGGACCTGTTTCAACAATTTTAATATCTAATGGTCTACTTAAAAGAGGTGATTATTTTGTTTGTGGAAATACTTGGGGTAAAATTAGAGCAATGATTAACCATGAAGGTAAAAACATTGAAGAGGCTTCTCCATCTATGCCTGTTGAAATTTTAGGTATGAATGATACAGCCTTTGCAGGAGCAGAATTCTTTGTCACTGAGGATGAGAATAAAGCGAAGGAGATAGCTGAATTTAGAAAAAGTGGCTTAACATCTAATAAAAAAATATCCCCTAAAGACCAAACAACTTTGTTTGAAAATATAAATAACAAAGAGGAACTAAATATTATAATTAAATCTGATGTTCAAGGTTCAAGTGAAGCTTTAAAAATTGCTATAAATAAAATTAAACACGATGAAGTAAAACCAAATATTATTTTATCTGACATAGGAATGATCAATGAAACAGACGTTTCTTTGGCTAGAGCTTCTAATGCTATTCTATTGGGTTTCAATGTTAAGCCAAATAGAGAGGCTAAAAAGTTAGCTGAAGAACATAAAATTGAAATAAATTTTTTTAATATAATTTATGAAGCTATTGAACATGTAGAGAAAAAATTATCTGGATTATTAGAACCTGAAATTAAAGAAACCGTCGCAGGATCGGCAGAGATACAAAAAGTATTTAAAGTATCAAATGCTGGCAGAATTGCTGGATCAAAAGTTATAGAAGGTGAAATTAAAAATAAATCTAAAGCTAGAATTATTAGAGAGGGAGTTGTTGTATATGAAGGTGAAATAGCAAGTATTTTTAGAGAAAAAAATCAAGTAAAAGAAGTTAAATCTGGCTTGGAATGCGGCATAAGCATTAAAGATTTTATTGATTTTAAAGAAAAAGATATAATAGAGTCTTACCTTTCAGAGAAGATAGAAAGAAAAATATAATGAAAAGATCAAATTCAAACCCAGGTTATAGTCAGAGACAATTAAGAGTTGGAGAATTAGTAAAACAAAACCTTGGAGAAATTTTTATTAGAAATGAAGCTAAAATACCTTCAATTAATACCAAGTTAATAACTGTGACAGAAGTAAGAATGACACCTGACCTTAAGACAGCCAGAGCCTATGTTATACCCTTAGGAGGGATTGATATGACAGAGACCGTTAGTATCTTGACTGAATACTCTCATCTTGTTAGAAAAGCATTGTCAAAAAAGCTTGATATTAAATTTCTTCCTAAACTAGCATTTGTAGAAGACAACTCTTTTGAATATGCTGAAAAAATAGAAAGATTGATAAAAAAAAATAAAGATAATGAAACAGAAAAAAAAAGATACAATTAAATCCTTAGCATTAAATGAAAAAGATGTAGGATCTACAGAAATTCAAATCGGACTATTAAGCGAAAAAATTTTAAAATTATCGGAGCATTTTAAAAAATTTAAGAAAGATAAACACTCTTCAGTAGGCTTAACAAAATCAGTTAATAAAAGAAAAAAACTTTTAAGCTATTTAAAGAGGAAAAATCTCAGTTCTTACAACAAAGTAATCAAACAACTAAATTTAAGGAAATAATGTTTAAAATTCATAAAGAAGAAATAGAAATAAATGGAAAAAAAATAACTCTAGAAACAGGAAAAATTGCCAGACAAGCGGATGGAGCAATCATTGCCTCTTGTGGGGAGACTGTAGTGATAGCAACAGCTGTAGGAGCAAAAAAGTTAAATGAAGGGCAAGATTATTTTCCACTTTCTGTTAATTACCAAGAAAAATATTATGCTGCTGGAAAAATTCCTGGTGGTTATTTTAAGAGAGAAGCTAGACCAACCGAGGCAGAGACATTAATTTCAAGATTAATTGATAGACCTATAAGGCCATTATTTCCATCAAGCTTTATGAATGAAGTTCAGTTATTACCTACTGTCTTGTCTTATGATGGTGAAAATCAACCAGATATTTTATCTATCATTGCATCCTCAGCAGCCTTAGCAATTTCAGGACTTCCATTTCAAGGTCCTATTGCAGCAAGCAGAGTTGGTTATAAAGATGGAAAATTTTTATTAAATCCAACGGTCGAGGAATTAAAAGAATCAGAATTGGATCTAGTTGTAGCCGGAACAAAAGATGCTGTATTAATGGTAGAGTCTGAAACATCAGGTTTAACTGAAAAAGTAATGTTAGATGCTGTAAAATTTGGACACGAAAATTTTATTCCAATAATAAAAGCCATAGAGTCCTTATCTAAAAAAGCGGGCAAACCAAAGTGGGAAATTGAAACAGTAGATCATTCAGAAATTAAAAAGAAAATCACAGCTACTTTTGAAGCTGATTTGAGAAAAGCATTTAAAGAAGTAGATAAAAAGAAAAGATCTACAGCAATATCAGAAATAGATGAAAAATGTAAAGCTATGTTTGCCGAAAATGAAAATGTTACAGAAAATCAGGCAATGGCTCAACTTAAATCACTCGAAAAAGATATTGTGAGGACAGCGATTTTAAAAGATAAAAAGAGAATCGATGGGAGAGGTCTTGCAGACGTAAGACAAATTAAATGTGAAGTTGGTGTATTACCAAGAACGCACGGATCCGCTTTATTTACTCGAGGTGAAACTCAAGCTATAGTAGTTACAACCTTAGGAATGTCAGATGACGAACAAAGATTAGAAAGTCTTGATGGAATGCATAGATCAAATTTTATGCTTCACTATAACTTCCCTCCATTCTCAGTGGGTGAGTGTGGAAGAATAGGGACTGGAAGAAGAGAAATAGGTCATGGAAAATTAGCTTGGAGAGCTATAAATTCATCTTTACCAAAAAAAGAGGATTTTCCTTATACTTTAAGAGTTGTCTCAGAAATTACAGAGTCTAATGGCTCATCGTCAATGGCAACTGTTTGTGGAACTTCACTTTCCTTAATGGATGCCGGTGTTCCTATAAAAGAACCAGTGGCAGGAATAGCCATGGGTTTAATTAAAGAAGGTGATAAATTTTCAGTACTGTCAGATATTTTAGGAGACGAGGACCATTTAGGTGATATGGATTTTAAAGTTGCTGGAACCAAAGACGGTATAACTTCACTACAAATGGATATTAAGATTACTGGCATTACTTTCGAAATCATGGAAAAAGCTTTGTTACAAGCAAAGGCCGGAAGAGAGCATATCTTAGGTGAAATGAATAAAGCAATAAAATCATCAAGAAAAGAGTTTTCTAAACACACTCCTAAGATGGAAACCTTAAAAGTTGACAAAAAAGATATTGCAACAGTCATAGGTAAGGGCGGTGCAACGATAAGAGAAATTGTTGAAACGTCGGGAGCAAAAGTAGATGTAAAAGATACTGGTGAAGTTACGGTTGCAGCTCCAGATGAGGAGTCTAGAAATAAAGCTATAGAATTTATAAAAAATCTTGTAGCTAAACCTGAAATGGGAAAAATCTACAAAGGTAAAGTTGTAAAAATTATGGAATTCGGGGCCTTTGTAAATTTTTTAGGAAAACAAGATGGTTTAGTTCATATTTCTGAACTTGCAGCTAAACGAGTTGCAAAAGTTGGTGATGTAGTAAAAGAAGGAGATGAAGTTTCAGTAAAGGTAGTGGGATTTGATAGGGGGAAAGTTAAATTATCCATAAAACAAGCTGTTGCTTAATTTAAATTTTATATTCAAAATTTTGAGTAACATTATTTACTTGTAATTCAAAAGCACCATTTCTTAAATGAAAATTTCTTGCCATTTCAGTAAGAGGAGACAATGTAACTAATCTATTTAAATGATTTGATTTTTTTATTTTCTTAAAAACTTCCTTTACTATAAGTTTGCCACCTCCTTTTTTTTTTGACCAAATTGTATAAGCAATTGCAATTTTTCCACCTTTTTGATCTCTAAGTGCACTTTGTAAATAAGCATCTTTCGTCATTAAATCGAGTTCTTCTACGGTTCTAGGGATATCATTTGCGAAGCCAAAACACATAATTGCGCAAATTTCTTTTTTATACTTAACACCATATATTTTACGGCCATAACTAGTTCTAAATTGAATGTCTAACTCTGGTCTAACTGGGTCTTCATCTACATTACATGATTGTAACTCTATTAATTCTGCCCCTTTAATCCAGTCAAAAAAGTTATCTAATTTCTCTCTTACTTTTTTATTCAAATTTTTCATAATTAAATTATATATTAATGTGAATTATTAGGTATGCTACCTTTGCAGGTCAGGATATATTTTTAGGATTAGGCATTCCAACTTTGTTATAGCCAGCGTCAACATAATGTATCTCTCCAGTTACACCAGAGGCTAAATCACTAATTAAGTAAAGAGCTGAATTACCAACATCATGGATGTCTACATTTCTTTTTAGCAATGAGTGGTCTTCATTCCATTTATACAAAAACTTGGCATCGCCTATAGCTGAAGCTGCAAGTGTTTTGATGGGGCCAGCACTAATTGCATTTACTCTGATCTTTTTTGAACCAAGATCTCTCGCTAAATATTTAACGCTTGCCTCAAGAGCTGATTTACAAACACCCATTACGTTATAGTTTGGAATTGTTTTCGATGATTCATAAGTAAGTGTAAGCATACTACCCTTTTCTTTCATAATTTTTGAAGCTTCTTTAGCAACCTCTGTAAAAGAAAAACAAGAGATTAACATACTTTTTAAAAAATTTTCTCTAGTAGTATTTAGGTATTCTCCTGATAATTCTGTTTTATCTGAAAAAGCAACAGCATGCACAACAAAATCAATTTGCCCCCATTTTGCTTTAATATCTTCAAAAAGTTTGATTATTTCCTCTTTATTTTCTACATTGCAGCTAAGAGTGAAGTCTGAATTTAAAGATTTTGCAAGTGGAACAACTCTCTTTTTTAATGCATCTCCTAAGTATGTAAATGCTAATTCAGCCCCTGCTTCTGCAAGTTTTTTGGATATACCCCATGCTATTGATCTCTCATTAGCAACACCCATTATTAAACCTTTTTTTCCTTTAACTAAATTCATTCAACTTTCTCAAAAATTAGTGTTGCATTAGTTCCACCAAAACCAAAGCTATTAGACATAATAGATTTTAAATTTACGTCTTTTTCGGTTTTATTAACAATTGGAAATTTTTTTGCCTCTTCATCAATTTCTTTTATATTCGCCGATCCAGTAATAAAATTATTTTTCATCATTATAAGACAATATATGGCTTCGTGTACAGATGCAGCCCCTAAAGGGTGTCCAGATAATGATTTAGTAGAACTTATTTTTGGAATATTTTCTTTAAATGTTTCTCCTATAGCTTTTAATTCTGTGATATCACCCACTGGCGTGGAAGTTCCATGAGTATTTATATAATCGATCTTATTTTTTGAGGTGTTTAAAGCTATTTGCATACATCTTACCGCTCCTTCTCCAGAAGGAGCTACCATATCATAGCCATCTGATGTTGCTCCATAACCCGTAATTTCAGCATAAATTTTTGCTCCCCTAGCTTTAGCATGTTCTAGTTCTTCGAGTACTAATACACCACCGCCTCCAGCGATGACAAAACCATCTCTAGTCTTATCATAAGCTCTAGATGCTTGTTCAGGGGTATCATTATACTTAGAAGATAAAGCCGTCATGGCATCAAACATTGCTGTCATAGCCCAGTGAAGCTCCTCGCTACCACCAGCAAACATAATTTTTTGTTTTCCAGACTGAATTAGTTCGACAGAATTACCGATGCAATGCCCACTAGTTGCGCAAGCAGAACTCATAGTGTAATTAACACCTTTAATTTTAAATGGAACTGCTAATGTTGCGGAAGCTGTACTGGCCATTGTTCTAGGAACAATAAATGGACCCATCAATTTTGGAGTTTTGGCTCTAGTTTTATCAGCTGCCAAAATAACGTTTTCTATTGAAGGACCACCAGAACCCATAACAATTCCTGTAGAATTATTACTTATATCTTTTTCTTCTAATCCAGAATCTTTAACAGCTTCTTTCATAGCTATATAATTATACGCTGAACCCGATCCCATAAACCTTATAGTCTTTCTATCAACATGATCATTTAATTTTATATTAGGTTTACCGTGAACATGGCTTCTTAAATTATGTTCTTTATATTCTTCTGCAAAAGAAATTCCAGATTTAGAATTTATTAGAGATTGATAAACCTCCTCTTGATTATTACCTAAACAAGATACAATTCCTATCCCCGTTACAACCACTCTTTTCATTATTTAAATAATCCTACTTTAAGATTTTCTGCAACATAAATTATTTTTCCATCAGCGTCTAATGTTCCGTCTGCAAGACCAACCACTGTACCTTCTTTTTTTAATATTCTTTTCATATCAATATTATACGTTGCTTTTTTAATTTTTCTTAATACTTCTCCTGTAAACTTCACGTTATTTACTCCTAAAGCTCTTCCTTTTCCTGGTTCTCCTGTCCATCCCAAATAAAAACCTACTAGTTGCCACATCGCATCTAAACCCAAACACCCTGGCATAACAGGATCATCTTGAAAATGGCATTTAAAGAACCATAGGTCTTCTTTAATATCTAATTCTGCCCTGAGATGACCTTTATTATATTTTCCTCCATTTTGAATAATTTTTGTTATTCTATCAAACATTAACATTGGTGGTAATGGAAGTTTTGCATTTCCTTTTCCAAACAAAATTCCTTTACCGCAATCTAGTAATTCCTGGTAATTATAACTCTCTTTTTGTATCATTTTTAAGATAAACTTTTACTTGATTTAGAGAATTTATTAAATATAAATAGTCTATTAAGATTTTAAGTTAAAAATTAGTAAAATCAACTATTATGGATAAAAAAGAGAAGTTATTTGCCACAAAATTGCGATCATCAAATCTTAGACCTACAAAACAGCGTCTTCAAATAAGCAAATATTTATTCGATAGAAAAAAAACATTTCATTTCACAGTTGAAGATTTAGACAGGTATTTTAATTTTAAAAATTTAGGTAAAAAAATATCTCTAGCGACACTTTATAACACCGTGCATGCTTTTAAAGAAGCAGGCCATTTAAAGCAGATATTTATAAGCCATGATAGAAGTTATTTTGATACCAATATTTCTAGCCATCACCATTTTTTTGATGAGAAAAATAAGGAAATAATTGACATTAAATCTGATTTAGTAAAAGTAAGTAAACTTCCCAAAGCCCCTAATGGCAAGTCGATAAAAGAAATAGAAGTAATTATTAAAGTTGAGAATGATATTAATTCTTAGTTTAAAGCTATTCTAAACTGTTGACTATCACATTAGAATCATTATAAAGTAAATTTATTCAAAAATTGTAAATAAAAATTAAATATGAGTACTGAAAATCTTAAAAACAAATCATTTAGGAATACGGAGCTTGCTAAATGTCCTTTTACTGGTGCTGGAACTTCAGCTAAGTTCTCTGCTGGCCGAGGCCAAACAAATCGAGATTTTTGGCCAAACAGTCTTAATTTAAAAATTCTTAGTCAACATTCAAATTTAACCAACCCTATGGATAAGAAGTTTAATTATTCAAAAGAATTTAAAAAACTTAATTATAAAGCGCTTAAAAAAGATTTAAAAAAACTTATGACAGAGTCCCAAGAATGGTGGCCAGCTGATTATGGTCATTATGGCCCGCTATTTATTAGACTTGCTT
>MDTB01187917.1_pt1 | contig 15985 bp, 11 predicted proteins | sample 811161 | NCBI WGS metagenome assembly MDTB01 (sample SAMN05326650, study PRJNA326480) | marine metagenome | isolation source: seawater | place: Mediterranean Sea | collected 2009 | reverse complement strand
TCATTTAATAAAAAAATAAAATAATAAAATCTAATCAATAATAATAGAATGGATATTCCATTAGATGAATTAAGAAAGTTATATAAGAAAGTTTATCAAGATAAGTGCAAAAAATACCCGGATATGGAAGAAAAGAATGTATTACCAGCAGTTAGCAGAATTGTAGCAATTGGAGATTTACATGGAGATTTAACTGAGACAATTAACATTTTAAAATTAGCAAAAGTAATTAGTTATAATAATACAACCAAAAAAGCTACTTGGATTGGAGGTGATACTGTAGTTGTTCAAGTTGGAGATCAAATTGATAGATGTAGATCATTACCTTGTAACCAAATGTCTCCTCATGAAGATGAAAACTCAGATATTAAAATTTTAAAATTATTAACTGATTTACATTCTCAAGCTATTTTAAAAGGGGGTGCTTTTTATTCTTTAGTCGGAAATCACGAACTAATGAATGTAACTGGAAGAATGGAATATGTTTCACCGGCAAATTACGATAGATTTGAACAAAAAAAAGAAAACAAGGAATTTCTAGGTAAGAAGAATTTGAAAGGAATAGCTGCAAGAAAAGATGCATTCAAACCTGGAAATCCAATAGCAGAATTTTTAGCATGTACAAGAAAATTAATATTAAAGATTGGAAAATCAGTTTTTGTTCATGCTGGAATCGTACCTGAAATTACCCAAAAGTATTCTAATATTGGAGACATGAATAAGATTATGTCTTTGTATTTATGGAATAAATTAGATAGACCAGAGATGTATCAAGATGTTCTTGGATCTGATGTTGTAAAAGGCCAGACCTTTATTGATAGAAATGAAATGTGTAACAATAAAAGTTGTTACGAAATATCACCATTATGGACACGAAAAATAGGGTACCTTCAGGATAGTAATAAAGAATGTAGTAAAATTTTTGATGCTCTTTTAGATGCTTATGGAGGGGAAAGAATGATTGTTGGTCACACACCTCAATTAACAGTTGGGATAAATTCTATTTGTAATGATAGATTATTCTTTGTTGATTATGCAGCATCATCAGCTTTTGATGTTGCAGATATTAATGTAATGTCAAGAGGTGAAAGATCAGTATCAAGAAATACCCAATTCTTGGAAATAATAAATGATAATACAGTAAGAATTGTAAAGGATGAAGATTAAAAAGAAACTATTAAAAAAAAGTTTCTTTTTAACAAGTTAGTTATTTTATAGTTTTGCAAGTTCAGCTTTGAATTTTTCGATGTTATCGTCAAAGTATTTCATAGCACCTTTAGAAGCTTCAACTGCTGATATTCCTTCATTCATTTCAGTATATTCTTTTTTAGCCATACCAGCAATTTTTCCAGCTGGAATACCATTAGGAATATTTAATTTTGTAGCTACATGTTTTTTCAATTCTAAAAAGGCGGTAAATCCTGGGTTACCTCCTTTTTTCTTTTCTTTTACTGGAGCTTCTACTTTAACTTCTGTTGGAGCTTGAACAGGTTCTGAAGTTTCTGGAGCATCTTCAGCTGCTTCATGAGCACCTTTCATTTTTTTAGATTTCTTTGAAGATTTCTTTGATGTCTTTTTTGATTTTTTAGAAGCTTTCTTTGAAGCCTTCTTTGAAGCTTTTTTAGAAGTTTTCTTGGAAGCTTTTTTACCGGCTTTAGCTTTTTTTGAAGATTTTTTAGAAGATTTCTTAGAAGCTTTTTTAGAAGTTTTCTTAGAAGCTTTTTTAGAAGCTTTCTTTTTAGCTCCTCCTGTTTGCTTTTTGGAAGTTTTCTTTGAAGTTTTCTTGGAAGCTTTTTTGGAAGTCTTTTTAGAGGCTTTCTTGGAAGTCTTTTTAGAAGCTTTCTTGGAAGTCTTTTTAGTAGGTTTCTTGGAATTCTTTTTAGAGGCTTTCTTTGAAGTCTTTTTGGAAGGTTTCTTGGAAGCTTTCTTTGGAGCTTTTTTGGAAGTCTTTTTAGCACCACCAGTTTGATCAAGAAGATTTTTCAATTGATTTTCAAGAACAGATGTGTTAGTAATTGAAGTTACTGTATCGAAGTTTTCAGTAGTAATCATGTTAATTAAACTATTAATATCTTCAGGACTAGCAAGAGCTTTTTCTACATCACCACCCATTTGACTAATAAAAACATCATTGTTATCAGAAGTTACTGATAAATTTTCAATGAAATTAAAGTTCTTTGCGGTAGATGTAACACTATTGTTAACTGAAGTTTCTTGATCATTAATCATATCATTAATTTGTGTCATTGCATTTTCTGAAGTAGCTGTATCTTTGGCATCAACTATGTTAAGCCATTGAGGAAGCTCAATTTTGTCACTTTCTACTGAAGTTATTAAATCATTGATATCACCTTTAATAAAAATATCAGACATATTCTATATATTTTATCTTAGAAAAAATAATTATTAATACTTTAAAGTGAATAATTTAAAGTATTTTATTAACAAGTTTTTTTTAAATTTTTTATTATTAAAAAATCCCATCTATTATAATGTATATTACACAACTAGATGAACTTTTTGATAAAACAATAGATAATTTTTATAAATTTTTGCTGGAAAAAAAAGCATTTAATTCATTTAAAAGAGATCTAAATTTTGTAAGCATCCAAAATTATATAATTGATTTAATTAAAGATTTTACAACCAAAAATATCAATAAAAAGGATATCTTACAAATAATTAAAAACGAAAGAAATTATAATATTGCATTTGAAATTTTAAAAAGATATTGTGCATATTATGTCTATCTTTCAATAGCATTTTTGTATGAAGGAGAAAGAGATTTATATGCGACTAATATTATTGAATCCAGTAAAAATCAAAAAGATGGGACATATCAGATAGAAAATTTTTTTAATAGTGAAAATAATTCTAATTTAATTTCATTTTTCAATGATATAAAAAACTTGTTAGCGGTAATAAAATTAGGAAAAACTATGGATCAAATTAAAATAATTCTAAAAAATAATCCTATTAATTTTGAATCTACTTTAAAATTTGTTAACAATTTGGGAGATGATTACATTATTCAATATATTTTAATAAAAGAAAATATGCATAATATTATCAAAACTATAATATTTAGATTGATTTATCTTAATGAAGAAAAGAAAGATATTGTTAGAATTTTAAAACAAGAAGAAGAGGATAAAGGAGAGTACAAATATATTGAAGTAATTTATTCAAAAGAATCTAAGTTAGTAGATTTCACTTTAATACAAAAATTCTTAACTGTCAAGCAAATAAGACAAGGTTTAGCAGAAGAAATTTACAGTTATTTGGAAGAGAATAAAGAAGAGAAAGAGTTAAGTTTCAAAGAAAACATAGATTATGTGCAATATTTAATTACAAATAATATAATAATTCCGGTTACTGAGGATTTTTTAAGATATCATAAAGATTCAGAAAAATATGATTCAGATACATCTTTAATGAATGAAATGGACATTAAAGAAAGAGATGCAACCAAAATTAAATATATTATTAATAAAATGAATAAAATAAGAAATATAAAATCAGAAATGTTTGAAAAAAATCCAAAATTAAAACTTGATGCTGAAAAATTGTATTACAAACCTCTTGATTATAAGGAAGCAATTTTATATAATGATAATGAGGAAATAAAAATTATTCAAAAGTTAGAAGATTCAGAAAAGACAGCAGATTTAGATTTATTAATTGATTTAGAGAATATTAGAAAGTATGCTTATGTTAATTATAAAGATCACGATGGTATGAAAATTAGGCCTATAAAACCAACTATTTGTATTAGAAATACAAATATCAAGCATGATTCTAGAGACAAAACTTTAGAAACAAGAATTGGAAATGATTCATTAGATATTAATGTAGTAGGAGTAATTTGGAATCCATCTAGATTACCAATTGATTGTTTCAAAAAAGAAAATATCTTAAAAGTTACAGATATTATGAAAAATGATAATGGTTATTTATCCTTTAAAAAAATTATTGAGAAAACTTTTACTAGCCAAAATAGAAATTTATATTTTTGGGAGTTTAATCATGATAAAGATATTCCAAACTTGGATGATTATGTTAATTTTAATACAATTGATAAGGAAAAAAATATTTTTACTTTATTAGCTGAGATTTACAAAACATACTCAAATTCAGTTGAAAAAAAACTTTTGAATTACATTAATTCTTTTGAAGAGTTAAATCATTATCAGTTGGATAATATAATTAGAAAATACAATAAACAACTTTTAGATTTTGAGTTTGATACAATAGTTAAAAAAAATGTAATAAATTTCAGTTTGGTTAATAAATTGATTTCCAAAGAAATAATTCCAGATGAAGTTGAATCTAAAATACCAGGTATGAGTGGTGATATTATAAAATTACCAGAAATTGATGTTGAAAAATATAAAAAAAATATAATTATTGTAACTTCAGACAAAGAAGAAGAGGAAATAGATCTTGAAAATGAAAAATTAAATGCAATATGTGAGCATTATGTAAAATGGGGTGATATTAAAAAATTTAGAAGACAAAGTGATATTTATTCCCAAAAAATGTTTGATTTCATCAAGCAATATGTTAGATTAAATGATAATAATGATTATACTTGTAAAAGTTGTGGTGAATATTTAAATATTCCAAATGATATAGTGACTGGTACTTTTGTAAAAGAGAAAGATGAATTCTTAACAACAAGTATTGTAGTTAATGAAGATCTTGAAAAAATACCAAAGTATTCAAAATTTATGAAAGTGATTAGAAACTTGCAAAAAAATATAGAAAAAATATCATTTTCTTCAAATTTAAGTTTCTATTTAGGATCCCAAGAAACTAAAAAAGTAAGAAGAAAAATGATAATCAAAGACACTATTGATTTATTACTTATCCATTCTCAATATCTGAAAAGTCAACCAAAAGATAGAATTTCAAAGTATTCAACAAAATATGGAATCATAGAGAGTTACACACGTTTATTTTTCTTTGAGCTAAAAGATGATATTTTTGTAACTAGATCAGATGATACTGATCAATTTAAACCAATCAAAATAAACAATATAATGAGTTATTTAACATTAATGATGATTGCTGACTTGAATCCTGGTCAAATATTAGGATTAAAATATGACAAAATAGGAAATTTTTATAGATTCAATCTATTAAAAGAACAAATATTTGGAAAGTTATTTATTAGAACAAGTCAAAAGGAAAAAATAAGAGCTTTATCACGACCTTTATTTTGTTATACTGTATATTATTTTTCAGCGATATTAGTAAATAATTTTTATTGGCAATCAGAAAATTTAAATACTGAGAAAAAAAATAAAGGATTTGATTTTAATACTCACATTATTATAATTCATACTTTGTTTGACTTATTAAATAGTATTGCAGAAGCTAATATTGATTATGAAAATCAAAATTTCTTTTATCAAATATTATCGATGAGAATTTTAGACAAATTGAAAAATGTTTATAATGATAATGATTTATTAGAAAGAATTAAAGAAGAGTCATCTAAAGATTTCAAAATCGAAGGGAAAACAGTAAAAAGGATAGTAAAAAATGTACCTTTCATAGAAACAAATATCACAGAATATGATTCTGATTTTGAAACTGATAGTTGTACATCTTCAACTACGAGAATTAAAACAAAAAGTAATTCAGACTATGATAGTGAATTAAATGCTAAAACTAATTGTCCAGATGGAAAATTTCACGAGTGGAAAATATCAAATGGAGATCTGGTTTGTTCATTATGTAATCAAAATTATAGCAAATTAAACAAAAAAACAACATCATCAGTTGAAGATTATCAATCTGTTATCGATCAACTAAAAAATGAAAATATTAAAAAATTATTAAAAGATTATTGTTTAGATGCACAATTTCATGAATTTACTTCAGATAGTCCTACAGTTTGTACTAAATGTAAAATAAATCCATCTACCTATAAATATACTGATAAAGATATTAGAAATTTTGAAAAAGCTCTCGAATCTAATAATGATACTAGAATTTTGGAAGATTTAAATAAATCAAAAAATCTAATTGAATCAATTGAAAAAGAAAAGATAAAATCAAATAAGGTAATTAAAAAATTTGAGAAAAGATATGATGTAAATACTAAATCCAAATTAAAAAACTATGTTGATGATTTTATTGATAGATTAGTAAAGATATTAGGTAAAAAACCAAAAATCTCTGGCGAAGACACATTTATAAAAGATACATATTATTTCATTGATCATGATTATTTGGGTACTGAGACAAAAAGTGGATTTAAAATATTTGAAAATGAAGATAAGGTTATTCATGAAAAAAATAATAAAAATTTGGAAAAAGATGTCTACTTTTACAAAGATAGAACAAGAAATATAACAGTCTATTATGATGCTAAAAGTTTTCAGTATTTAGGATATATGGAGAATAATAAGTTTTATAAACAAAAAAGTACCAGTTACTTAAAAAAATACTCATCAATTAGAGACAAACTTTTAAAACTAGGAGTTTCAAATAGATATATTAGAAAAGATTTGTTAACAAAATCTGATGATCCTAACGAAATTATTAATAAGACAATAAGATACAGATCTAATAATTTGAAAAAAATAATAAATACAGTAATTAGTATAATCCATAGTATAAAATATGGTAAAAAACAAAACTCAATATATAGTATTGAAGAAAAAAGAATAATTAATGAATACATCAAAACTATTAAGAAATTCAAAATGTTAAACAATGAAGGTAGAAAATCTGTATTTAAGCACTCCAAGTACATTTTAAATAAGATTCCAATACATGATTTTGAAAATGTAAATATAGATTTTGATAAAGATTACATAGATACTGAATTTTTAGACAGTATGAACAGCTTGGATTCAAAATTATTATTCTTCTTAATTTATAATTTTAATAGACTTCTAGATTACAATTCCGAAAATAAAAATAATCAATTAACTTTATCGTCATTAATTGTTAAAATCATTGAATATAATTATGATGAATTTTATACTAAGGTAGAAGATGTTAGAATTAGAAGATTTATTGAAGAAGAATCTATTAAAGCACCATTTTTAAATGACTCTTTTAGAGTTATTCGATCTTATGAGGAATTAATAGAACAAGAGGATCCGGCAGATAGTTTATTAAATGTATCAGATAACATGACAGAAGATGAAGTTAAAGATATCAAATATGATATGGAAGAAGCTTTTAATTCATTGGATATTGATGAGTACGATGATGAAGATGAACCATATATGCCTGAAACAGATCTTGATTAATTTCGCTTATTATGAAAAACTTTTTATCTAATAAATTTTAATGTTTACTGATAAAAAGTATAATAATTTACTATTATTTTTTATTGTTCTAGGGTTTATTTGTATTTTTTCAAAAGATACAATTTTAAATAATTTAAAAAAATTCTATGAAAAGCTATTTGAAACATATGAAAAATTTACTTGTTCAAGTAAGAGTGTTTTAATAGATACTGGAGTTAAAATAAATGTACCTGGACAAGATTATGATAAACAAAGAGATTTTCCGTATCACTCTGAAAACTTACAAAGTGCAGAAGCTGATGACCTTTATAAATTTTTACAATCTTTGATATCTAAGAATGTAAATCAATATGATTTAACAACTACTTTTTCAAAAAAATATAAATCAGATAAAAAAAGTGATAAAACATTATTAAAATTTCTTGATATGAAACTTAATAATTCATCTTCAAGTAAGAGAATTTCAAATATAGAATTACATGATAAGATTTTCTTTTACAAAAATCAAATGTCTCTAGAAATAAAACCATTTCAAATAATTGGTGATTATCATAGTAATAACAAATTTCTTGGTAAAGTTAAATTACAAATCGAAATCGGATATAGATTTGATCAACCAAATAGTGTTTTCATGAGTCAAAATGTTTTTAATAATTTTATGGGAGTATTTAAATTTAATAGAATAACATTGATTAATCATAAAATGGACGATAAAGTAAAAGAAGAAAAAAAAAATCTACCTATTCATTTAGAAAAACCTAAATCATACTATGAATTTAATTATAACAAAGGAAACATAAAAGAAAATGGTCTCGATACAATTAATTCTTTAATACCTGAAGAAATTCAAATCACTGAGACTGAATATGAAAGATCATCAAAAAATATTGTTTCTAGTCAAAAAATTAGAGTATAACACAAGGACATACCTTAGTACTATCGTTGTCCAGAAGTAAAGGACTTGTTGGTTCATTATCTGGTTTATTTGGAGTATTTGGTTTATCTTCATTAATTTCTGTAATTTCATCTATTGTTGTCCAGATTTCCCAATGACTTCCCCAATCGGAATAAGGATAAATACAATAGCCGTCTAATCCCCAATCTTCGCCCCAACTATTTCTAATAATGAATCCGTCATCATTATATCCAACCACTGTCATCGCGTGACCACCACCAAGTTCCATACTACCTTCTTGTTTCCACATAGTTAAACCATAATTATAAACAGGAAAGGCAATCAAACATGGACCATTCATCCATAATGATTTTTTTAATTGATCGATAGTTGTAACTCTAGCATATTTTTTAATACAATGTAATTTCGCTTCTTCGTAAATTTCTTCTGGAATAGTTTTTTTATCTTCAATTCTTCCATAAGCATAATTTTTTTCTAAACAAATTCCAATATTAAGTAAAAGTTTCATAACATCTCTACTAAACATACCACTATCATTATTTTCATCATCATCATATTTATTATATCTATTGTTATAAAAAAATTGTGGCGACAAATATTCATCAAGACCGTAATCGTTTTTTTCTTGCCATTCTTTCATACAACATGCACTTTGAGCATAGCAAGTACCTTGTGATCCTTGATTTCTAACAGGCATTAGTACACTTCTATAATCCAGACTTTCAGGATAATTACTATCAAGAGTAAATAAAATATCTCTTGAATCTTCAGGTGATTTTTTCAAGTTTAAAACAAAATCAGACATTTAATATAATAAAAAACTTTTTTCTAAAAAGTTTTTCAATATCTTAACAATAATTAGAAGTTTTTTTTAAAAGTTTCTCACTTAGTAATTCTTCGAAGAAGTTTAATATCTTTGGTATCCATTCATTAAATAAATTTTTATTATCATCAATGTTTTCATTTCCATTTAATGTTAGTCTTTTAAATTCAAATTCAGATCCAAGCCATAAATCATGATAAAGATTACATCTACTTAAATATTCCAAATTTATGTTTTCACCAGGTCTATTCCTTTTAATTACACGCTCCATTGCTATTTCTGGTTTTACTTGCAAGTATATCACGTTAATATCAGGTATATCATTTATAAATTCATCAAACCATTTGTTATAAATGACAAATTCAACTTCTTGTATTTTATCATCATCATATAACATTTTTGCAAATACATTACGATCTGTAAAAATACTTCTTTCTGTAATAATTAATTTGTTCTTACTATTTTTTAATGCTTTTCTTAAAAGACTGATCCTGGATATATATGCCATCATTTGGAAAGAAAAAGCATATTTTTCCTGGTTCTCATAATATTTTTCAATAATGTTTTTTCCATTCTTATCTTGTATAGAATTCCAAGTTTCTACTGGTTCATCTAAAAAACAAATATCTGATCTACTTTTAAATATATCTTTAAGTGTTTCAACTAAAGTAGATTTACCAGAACCGATATTTCCCTCGATAGATACTATTGTAGGATAATTTTGCATATATAGAACTTATATAATAAGTTTCTATGTACTTAATTAGTTTCGACTCTCATAGGTTTAAATAACTTATCAGTTTTTAATATTTCATCTGGTGTTAAATACTCTTCATCTGTCAATATTCTTCCTCTATCACTAACCAGATCGCCTTTTCTAAATTTTTCAGGAACAACTCTTTTAACAAAATCTTTTATTCTCTGTGGTATCTCTGGTTCTGTCCAAAATTGAGGAAAAAAACCTTTTTTTGTAAATGTGTTGAAAAAATAATGAACATCATAATATCTATTTTTTGTTGGATTTATATTAATTTTAGAAGTCCAATCTGCATCAACTTTACTATTTTCAATTAATCCAGGTATACAAGCAAAGTCAAAATCCCATAGTTTTAATTGAAATCCAATATTTGGAACTATGTAATATTGACCATTAATTTTATATTGGAATTTTGAATTTAAATTTGTTGGTCCAATCTCATTTACTAGAAGATTATTTGCTTTCAAATCATTGTGTCTAAATGATGGGTATTTAGCATGAATTATTGCTAACACAGATAAAAACTGGAAAAATAATGTTCTCCAATGATTTAATTTAAATTTTTTATAATTATTTCTGATATAATCCAACAAATCTCCAGAATTAGCCCACTCAGAAATTAAAACAGAAACATTTTCGTAATATTCTCCTTTTTTATAACGTTTACAAAATTGATCAAATTTTTTATTATTTACAATATTATTTTTTGGTAAATTTAAAAAAGGTTTTATACTTGTATTAAAAGTTGTCATTGGTAAAACAATATGTGGAGTTTGATTGTTTCTTACAAAATATGATAATAACTTTATCATCAATAATTCTGCATTCTCTGGTCTTTTTACATTAAACAAATCTCCATAATTTTCTTTCTTGGGATATGCTACAACTTTTACTGCATAGTTTGGTTTGTTAACATCATCTGGATGAACTCCTTTAAAAGTATGGCCAGTAGATCCACTTTTTATATATAACAATTTTCCTCCCAATTGTCTTATGGTTGAATTAAAATCTAGATATTTTTTAGGGAGTAGATGTCTTATATCTTCTGAATTATTTATACTATCTATTTCTTCACTTGCAATCTCATAATCAATAATGGAATCAACACTTTTATCTTTTACAATATCCTGTATTGTTTCTATTCTATAGGCAATTTTATTAAATTTTTTTTCATTTTCTTTTGAATTTGGATTCATAATACTTAATCTATATTTTATTTTAAATTTATTTAATTTTTTAAATAGATTCAACATATTTTGCGTTTGTAATATTTAAATAATCCAATAAGACAAAACAAATAATTCTCTATCGTTTGACATGGCATTGGATAATACTTTTTGATATTGCGGACATTTAATATCAAAATATAATAAACTATCTTCAGATTTACCTAAAGCTAAAAACTGTGTATTATCTTTAAAATAAAATAAAGAAAATACTCCAATATTATGACTTGACTTAAAATTTTTAATATTTAAAAATTCTTTACATAACTCGTCTTCAACTTTACAAGTTTTCCAATATTTAACTAAATTTTCATAATTATATTCTCCTTCAAAATCACAATTAATAGATTTTATACTATTTGGATCTTTTTCTAAAATAATTTTTTTTATTTTTTCAATTAAACTTGGTTTACTCATTATATTTCTTTAGAAAATAATTAATTGAAAACAAACACTTTTAATTTTTTATTTAATTTTACGTCATCATTACTTAGATTTTTTTCATATTTTTGATATACTTTTCTTACCACGTTTATATCAAAAGTAGGCAATTGTGGGATTGCCATCCAATACTTGTGTTTTCCAATAAAATCTTGTTTTATCTGAGTTGGGTACATATATGCTAAACTTGAATTAGGATTATTAATTATTTTATGCAAAGATTTTGGAATTAAATATGAAGATTGCGGCGGTAAAACTAGTAACAATTGATTAAATGGTTTTAATGGATTTCCATAATCAAATGTAATTTTATTCATATTGAATGCTTCAACCTTATTACCTTTATTGATTCTACTACTAATATCCTCTAGAAATGGAGGATAATTGTATGGATAATACCATGTCCATGATGGACATTTATCAAAATAATAATTTGTTACCCACTTTAAACCTTTCAAATATTCAAAAACTAAACTATCAATATATTCATCCTGTTCCTCATCACTTATTTTGAAATAATGTTGGTAGTATCTTTTTTTCCAAAACTCAGATTCATCTGAACCCAATTTTATTTCATCATTTACTTTAAAATATACATTGTCTATTCTGTGCATCTCAATATCATAAGGATCGGTAGAATTACATTTATGATGCTTTCTTGATGATGCATATTCGTTCTTCAAAACTTCACTTTCTTCTGATGCCAAGTAAGATATAAATTCAATAAATAATTTATTGTTTATTTTTACATTTTTCGACTTTCTATCTATTATAAATTTTGAAAAATTATGATTGCTTAATACTTCAATATATTTATCTAATAAAGTATCAAGACCTCTCGTATAAATATCTAATGCAGGTAGATGAGGTAAAAAATCATTTCCCAATAAATAACAAATAAAAATAAAATCATTAATTAAATTATCTGAATATTTGTCATCTATTTTTATAGAAGTTTCATCTTTGTCTCCATCAGATATTATTAATTCCATCGTATCTTTAATCAAAGTCCTCATTATGTCAATCGATACATAGTTCAATTCTTCAGAACTACTTTTGTTATCAAACTCTTTTGCTTCTCTTAGTAAAAATAAATTTGGCGAATTTGTTGATAAACATAAGAATATCAAGTCAGCATCTAATCCATACATAACATAACTATATTCCTTCTTTTCTTTAAGATTGTCTCTAATAAATTGTAACAATTTATGTTCGCCTTCTGATGGTGTCTTACATGATGAATAAATAACTTTTATTTTTTTCTCTTGTGCCCATGCTAAAATCTTAAAATGTAGCTTTTCCATAAACTCAGTTCCTGGAGTAATCGCTGAATTATTCCAAAATTTTGTTACTGGTTTATTGTGTTTTCTTTTGATATTATCAAATAATTCTCTATCATGTACTGACTTAAATCTCCTATATCTTTGTTGTTTTATTTTTGCAACTGGTGCAACACCATCAATTGCTAAATATACTCCTTCCTTTGGGTTAGCATAATTTATAATTTTATCAATATATTCAAGGGCGGCATTCATCATTTTATTCTCTAATGACGCCTGATTTGTAAAATCAGGATTTTCAGCTAAAACTTTAAAACATGTTGGGTGTATTAAACAATTAGCATCAATTAATAAATAATCAATAGAATTCACTTTGTCTTGTAATTCTGTATCATTAATTTTACCTTTACTAAATACAAAATTACTTTTTCTATATTTTTTCCATAACCATAAAAAGAATCCGGGTACTCCCATTTTTTATATAATGAAATATAATGTTTAAACGTATATATTTCAATATTTGTTAGTTATTAGTTAAAGCTAACTCTAATTTATCTAAACATGATAAAAAATTATTAAGTATTTCATCTTGATAGGTATTTGATACTTCGAAAGCAATTTTTAATATTAAATAATTGCCATCAAATGTAATCAACGTAAATGGATTATTTATCCAAGAATAATCATAACTGTCATCATCTAATTCTAAATTTGAAAAACATAACAAAGATAAGTCTGTTTTTTTAAATTCTTGAATATTATAATTTTCTTTATTATAAATAATTTTTTCTATCCAATAATTTTTATCTTTTTCTTCTATTTTATTGATTTCAAAATATGAATCGAATAAAGTTGTCCTAATTGATATTTTAGACAGTTGTTTGATATATTTTTTTTTATCTAAATCATCTTTAATTATTTTTTTACATAATAACAAGTTCATTCCCCCATAATCTTTACAAATCATAGATTCATAATTTGTTAAATTTTGTTTCTGTTTATGTGGTTGAAATATTATTTCGTTAGAGAACATCTTTTCAATTAATAATACGTTTGATTCTACATCCATATATATATTGTATATTATACAATATTTTGTTAAATTAAAACAAAATCAGAACATTTAAAAATTGAATTAAACAAGTTCTTACCTATAAAATTATATATAATGTCTACTAAGAAAAAATTTAAGAACAAGATTAAAGCTATGTCCGAAGAAGATCGTAAGAGATTGATAGAAAGTTATACTTCTAATTCTTCCTCTTCTAAGACAGAGGTAAAAGAAGAAATTTTAGAAAAAAAAGTAAAATCTGATGTAAATATCAATGAAGATTTAAAATCTCCAGTTGTAAGTTTTATGGGTCATGTTGATGCTGGTAAAACTTCTTTGATGGATTGTATTAGGGGAACCAAGATACAAGATGGAGAAGCCGGTGGGATAACACAAAATATTGGATCATCCTTTGTTCCTATTGAACACATTAGAGACATCACTAAAAATATTAAAGGAAAGTTTTCCGTTGAACATAATATTCCTGGATTATTAATTGTTGATACTCCTGGTCATAGTGCATTTTCATCAATGAGAGATAGAGGTTCAAGTCTTTGTGACATTGCTATTCTAGTTGTAAATATTAATGAAGGTATTCAACCACAAACAGAAGAATCTATAAAATTGCTAAAAGCAAAAAATATTCCTTTTGTGGTTGCTGCAAATAAGATTGATATGATTTATGGATGGCGTGAATCTGGTGAAATCAATCTAAGAAAAGTTATGAAAGAACAAGATGAAAATACTATCATGATATTACAAAGTATGATGGAAAATTTAAAGTATGATTTTGGGAAGTTAGAAGTAGATGCTGAATTTTATTTCAAAAATGAAACACCTAATAAAACATATTCAATAGTTCCAATTTGTACAAAGACAAAAGAAGGTTTGTCTGATTTATTATCCTTAATTGTTTACATTTCTCAAAATTGGATGAGTAATAAAATTAAATACAGGAATAAATTAGATGCTACTATAATGGAGTCTACTCTTGATAAAAAACTTGGTTGGGTTGTAGATTTAATTTTATCAAATGGAACTTTAAATGTTGGAGATAAAGTTTCTGTAACTTCATATGATGGACCTAAGATTTCAACAATAAGAAATATTTACACTCCACCACATCTTACTCAGGATAGATATAAAGTTAATTGGACTCAAAATTCCAGTATAAGAGCCTCTCAAGGAGTTAGAATAATTGGTTCTAATTTAGAAAATAGTATTGCAGGTTCTAGTTTGTTTTCTGCAAATGAAAACGAAGATCTCGCTTTGAAAAATGCAAGTGAAGAGCTTGAAAAGTTTTGGAAATCTTTTAATTGGGATTCTAAAGGAGTATATCTATTAGCTCCAACAATAGGTGAATTAGATGCAGGGTATAACATATTAAAGGAAGAAAAAATACCAATTATTAAAGGAGATATAGGAAACTTTGGGAAAAAAGTTGTTGACAAATATTCGACTTTAGTTGATGGTGAAGAAAATAAGGAAAACAGAGTAATTTTATATTTTCATTCAAAATCTTTATCTGGAAAAGAAGAAGAAGAATTTAAAAAACTTTGTCAGGATAATAATTTGACTTTTTTGCACGACATGGTAATATATCATCTTGTAAAAAATTATAATGAGCTAAAAGATAAATTCTTAGAAGAAAGGAAAAAAGATTTGTCAGAATCTAGCAGAGTTATATTTCCTTGTGATTTACAGATACTGAAAGATCATGTTTACTTACAAGGTGGTAATGGAAATGATCTTTTGTTTGGAGTTAAAGTTAGAGGCGGAAAATTGTTAAAAGGATCCCCTTTGATAAGCGAAAATAAAGTAAAGTTAGGAAAAGTAATTTCAATTCAAAAAAATCATAAAGAATTAGATGAAGCTAAATTGAGAGAAGAAGTTTGTATTAGAATCAAAAGTGATAATAATGTATCTTATGGGAGACATTTTGATTACAAAGATAAAATTATGTCAGAGTTAAATAGGAGTTCAATAAATGAACTCAAATCAAATTTTAGAGAAGAAATGACAAATGAAGACTGGTTACTAGTTGTTGATATTATAAAAAAACTTGATATACCAAAAATTTAAATTTATTTATTTGGCAAAAAGATATATCTTTTTGCTTCGCAAATGAATACTGTGTAAAGTGATATTACGAAGTATAGTTTTTTTGCTTCGCAAATGATTTATTTCGTAGAAATAATAGTAAATAGCTAAATAAAAATT
>MDTB01135541.1_pt1 | contig 15985 bp, 16 predicted proteins | sample 811161 | NCBI WGS metagenome assembly MDTB01 (sample SAMN05326650, study PRJNA326480) | marine metagenome | isolation source: seawater | place: Mediterranean Sea | collected 2009 | reverse complement strand
TCTCTTTTTAGCATTTCCTGATTTTCTGCTTGAGCAACACAACCAGCAACAATTACAAGTGGTTTTTGTTTTGATCTAAAAAATTTTTTTACTCTTCCAATTTCATGATAAACTTTTTCTTTTGCTTTATCTCTTATGTGACAAGTGTTTATTATATAACAATTTGCATCATCGTATCTTTCTGTTTTTTGATATCCAATTTTTTTTATTGTATCAATTATCCGATTTGAGTCGTATACATTCATCTGACAACCAAATGTTTTGATAAAAACTTTTTGCTGCATTATTCTAATTTTTTTTTTTTACACCATATAATTCAAGTTTGTGGTCAACCAAATCATATCCATATTTTTCTGCAACTTTCTTTTGTAGTTTTTCTATTTCATCATCTACAAATTCAATAATTTCACCTGTCTTTATATCAATTAAATGATCATGATGACTTTCCATTAATTGCTCATATCTTGCTTTTCCACCTTTAAAATCATGTTTAGCTACTATTCCTGACTCCTCAAATAACTTAACTGTTCTATAGACTGTGGCGATACTAATTTTGGAGTCAATCTTTGAAACACGATTATATAATTCATCAACATCAGGGTGATCATTTGCTTCAGTCATAACCTTCGCAATAATTTTCCTTTGATCAGTTAATTTTACACCTTTTGATAGGCACTTTTGTTCTATGGTTTCTGACATATTCTATTTTAACTCAAATAAAGAGGATTAATCAAATTTTTTTTAATTTTAAATTTATCACAGAAATAAGGCACATCTTTATATTTAATATCTTTTAATTTATCAAAATCATTAAAACTGAAACAATAATAATCAATTTTTTTGGTTAAAAAAAGGCCCTTTACTATTGATAAGGAATTTCTTATTCCAGCAAAGCTTCCTGGGCCCCGGTTTACATAAATTTTATCTATTTCATCAAGTGTAGTTTTGTTTTTATTTAAAAAATTGTAAATTAATATAATTAGTTTTTCAAAATTACTTTTACTATTATCGTGGCTACAGGTATAAACATCATTATTATCTATGAGTGTTAAAAAGATTTTGTCTGACGCCGCATCAATGATTAAGTTAGTCATTATAATAATAATTTTTTTTACTAATTGTAGGGCAGAAGAAAATAATATCAAACATTATTCTGAAGATATGGGTACTCTTTCGATAATGTATCATAGGTTTAATGAGCAAAAATATCCTTCCACTAATATTCAAATGGATGTTTTTAAAGATCAATTGAAAATTATAGAAAAATCAAATTTAGAATTTTATAATCCTAACGATTTTAAAAAAAAATTTAAACATATCAAAAATAAAAAAAAAATTTTAATTACCATTGATGATGCATTTTTATCGTTTTACGAAAATGCATGGCCATTTTTGAAAAAAAATAAGATCCCATTTATTTTATTTGTATCTACAGAGCCAGTTGGAAAACATGGGTATATGAACTGGGAACAAATAAAAGAGATAGAGAGTGAAAATTTTGCATATATTGGTAATCATTCACATACTCATGAATACTTGATAGATCTTAAAAAAGAGGACTTTTTAAAAGATATTAAAACAGCAAATAAAATTTTTATCAGAGAACTTGGCTATAATCCAAAATTTTTTTCTTATCCATTTGGAGAATATAATGATTATATAAAAAATTATATCTCAAAAAATTTTGAATTTGCATTTGGACAACATTCTGGTGTTATAGATATTAATAAAAATAAATATGAACTACCTCGATTTCCAATTAATGAAAAATATGGAGATCTTGAAAGATTTAAATTTTTAATAAATCTACATCCTCTTCAATACAAAAATATACGGCCTAAAAATAAAATGATCAATTATAAGAACAACCCACCTAACTTCGAAGTTGAATTCTTTAAACAACAAAAAAATCTCAAAAATATAAATTGTTTTTCAGACGAAGGAAATAAATGGGAGAAATCCAATACTATTATTAAAGATAATATTTTATCAATTGAGTTTAGAGATAAGTTTTTATTTAGGAGAGGAAGAATTAATTGTTCTCTAAATGATGACGGTACTTGGAGGTGGTTTGGGGTTCAGTTTTCTGTTAAAGATAATTAAATTAGACTTTTAAGTTTTCTACTAGTTGGTAATAATTTAACATCATCAAAATCTTTCAAGGAATTTTGCTCAATTATTTTTTTTAGCACTTTAGTGTAGTCGACTCCTGTAGCAGCATATTTATCTAAATAATCTACTAAAACTAAACTATCTAATTTTTCGTGATTATCTCTTAATTCTGCTCTTAATCTTCTAAAGTCACTATAACTAGAATGCGTATTAAGATTTCTATAATAAGCTCGTATCGATGCTCTTAATATTTTAAATTTCATCACTTTATGAGTTTCTTCACTATCAGTATTAAGAGGTTTAATTCCTTCACCAGAATATGTCCATTGTCCAAATAAAGCGTTTCCCTCTAAAGCAAATCTTGAAGTTCCCCATCCAGTTTCCTTTGCTGCTTGAGCTATAGCTAACGAAGCAGGAACTTCATCCATTCTAATTTTTAAAGTTGATAAATCATTATTTTTAACTCCGTATTGTTTAAATTTTTTTTTAAGCCATTGTTTTTCTCTTTCAGAGTTATTATTTTTATTCAAAATATTAAAAAGCTTATTTCTATCAATTCTAATTTGGTTAGTTTCGGCCAAAATCAATGGAAGAGTTATTTGTATAAATAAATTTTTTCTTTTTTTCGTATTTTCTATTTTTTTCAACTCCTTTGGCAAAAGAGATATCGTAATAGGTTTTACAATTTTATTTTTTCTAACATCATCAATATCATACTTTGTATCTTTAAATAGTTGTTCAATAACAGATGCACTGAGCCTTACTGTATCTGAAGGAATATCATCAAACTCAAATATATCCTGAAAAATTTTTGATGGATCTAATTCCGCTTCTTCTTTAACTTCAATTGATTGTCCGCTCAAAAGTTTTTCTAAATTTGATTTAGAATTATTATTTACCTCTTGAGAATTTTTTTTAAAATTATCTACTATTGGTAAAATAAAAAAAAATGAAGTCAATACAAGACCAAATAAGGATGTATAATAAAAATTTTTAAAATCAATTAATAGATTAAATTTTTTTTCTTTATTATATAATATTTTATGTCCCTTTTTTTTTAAAAACCTTTTAACTTCCACAAGTGATAATTTATTTATATTTCTCATTTTAAATTATATAGCTATCACTTCCTTTACCTCTGGAATATAGTGACATAGTAAATTTTGAACTCCTTGTTTTAAAGTCATGGTAGAACTAGGGCAGCCTGAACAACTACCTTGTAACTGTACTTTAACTATTCCATTTTTAAATTCCTTAAATTTAATATCCCCACCATCTTTTGCTACCGCAGGTCTTATTTTTGTATCTAAAACTTTTATTATTTGTTTTTCTACTTCTATTAAATTAATTTTTTTTTTTGAGTCTAAATTTTTATCAATTACAAATTCTTTTCCTTCAGAATAAAAATCATTAATCAATGAAATAACAATATGTTTTATATCTTCCCAATTCTTTTTTTCCTCTTTGTTAATTGATATAAAGTCTGCTCCCAAAAAAATTCCAGTTACACCATCAATCGAAAGAAGATTTCTCACTAACTCATTGTCTATTTTTTCTTTATTTGTTATCTCAAAAGATCCACTATTAGAAACTGCCTTGCCAGGCATAAATTTTAATGAATTTGGGTTAGGTGTTATTTCAGTTTGAACGAACATATATTACTTATATAATAAAAATTTATTAAATTTAAACCAAATAATAAATTTTATTAAAAACCTACTAAATCTTTAATTTCTTTAATCTTTTTAGATGCAATATGATTTGCCTTATTTGAACCTTCTAGTAAAATATCATCTAAATACTTTGAGTCATCTAAAAGTTTTTTAATTTCTATGGATATTGGTTCAATTTTTTCAACCAAAAGTTCAGAAAGCTTTTCTTTAAATTCTGAAAAATTTTTTCCACTAAATTCAGATAAAGAATTTTCTAAATTTTGATTTTTTAGGCTAGAATAAATTCCTAGTAAATTTTCAGCTTCTGGCCTTTCTAAAAGATCTTTTTTATCCGAAGGCATAGGCATCGTATCTGTTTTAGCTTTTTTTATTTTATTTAATATTTGATCCTTTTCATCTGTTAAATTAATTCTACTTTGATCTGATGGGTCTGATTTGCTCATCTTATTTTTTCCATTTTTCAAACTCATAATTCTAGAAAATTCTTTTTGAATTAAAGGCTCAGGAGCTATCAAAAAATCTGGAGCATTAAAATCATTATTAAATTTTTGAGCAATATCTCTGCATAACTCTAAATGTTGCTTTTGATCATCTCCTACTGGGACATGTGTCGAGTCGTAAAGTAATATATCAGCAGCCATCAATACAGGATAAGAATAAAGTCCAATACTAGCTTTTTCTTTGTCTTTTCCAGCTTTCTCTTTGAACTGAGTCATTCTATTTAACCAACCAATTTTAGATACGCAGCTTAATATCCAAGCACACTCTGCATGGGCTGTTACTAGCGATTGATTAAAAATTATACTTTTTTTGGGATCAATTCCGCTTGCTATAAATGTTGCTGCTGTTTCTCTTATATTATTTTTCAATTTTTTAGGGTCCTGCTTTACAGTAATCGCATGGAGATCCACTACACAAAAAATACATTCATTATCTTTTTGATTATTTAATTCTACAAAATTTTTAATTGCCCCTAAATAATTTCCCAGATGAAGATTTCCAGTAGGCTGAACGCCAGAAAAAATTTTTTTACTCATTAATTTAATACTTTAGTTTAATATCACTGATTTTAAAAGCTTTGATCAACAGAGCAATTAATAAATAAGAAATAAGGCCTAATAATACTATTAGAACTAAATAAACTGATTTAAAATTTTGCCCATACTCTAATTCATTGTTAAAAAAAATAATTAAATAATTAAAAAATAAACCCATAAAAATTGCTGATATTAGTATTCTTATAAATCTATCAATAAAAATTTTATTAAAATTAAATAAATTTTTTTTATTTAAGAAGAAAAATAGTGTAATTGAATTAAACCAAGAGGAAATACTTGTTGCTATAGGAATAATAATAAATCCAACTGTTTTAAAATAGTAAATACTAATTAGAATATTTAATAAAACTGAAACTAAAGAAATATAAAATGGAATTTTAGTATTGTGTCGTGCAAAGAAAAAACTTGAAAAAACTTTAATTAGAGAAAATGCTGGTAGCCCCAAACTAAAATAAAATAAAGCTTTTGCAGAGTTTTTAACTCCAACTTCATTGAATGACCCATAGCCAAACAGAGCTGATATGATTTCTTCAGACCCCAATAACAGAGCAAGGCTAGCAGGAATACTTAAAAATAAACTTAGCTCTAAAGCTTTATTTTGAATTAGAATAATTTCATCTTTTTTATCATTTTGAATATATTTTGAAAGCTGAGGTAATATGACTGTTCCAATCGCAACTCCAGCGATAGCTAAATTTATCTGATAAATTCTATCTGCATAATATAGATATGAGACTGCACTAGCTTGAAATGATGCAATAATTGTTCCTACTAAAATATTGATTTGAGTTACTCCTGAGGAAAATATACTAGGGAGTAATTTTTTAAAAAAAATTTTTACTTTTTGATCAATTTTAAACTGTAAGGTAATCTTTGGCTGATAAAATTTTTTTACAAAAATATACAAAAATATTAACTGAATTATTCCAGCTAAAGTTACTGCGTATGATAAATAAAAAACAAGATCATCATTTAAAAATTTTCCATAAAATAGAACACCTATTAACATTATATTCATAATTATAGGTGCAGCAGAAGCAACGGCGAATCTGTTGTGAGAATTTAATATTGCTGAAAAAAACGATGCTAAACTTATAAAAAATAAAAAAGGGAATGTAATTCTTGTTAAATTAATAGCTAAATTCATTTTTTCACTATCACTGTCAAAACCTGGTGCTATTAAAAAAACAAACAAAGGCATAAAAATTTCAATAATTATTACTACAAACAACAAGCCTAAAATTAATAAATTGAATATATTATTTGCAAATTTATTAGCTCGATCTTTTCCTTGTGAAATTTCAGAAGCATAACTTGGAACAAATGCAGCATTGAATGTGCCTTCAGAAAATAACCTTCTAAAAGTATTAGGAATTCTAAATGCTACAAAGAATGCGTCGGCAAATGGGCCGGTACCAAGAAAAACAGCAATCAAAATATCTCTTAAATAGCCAAGTAACCGACTTATAATAGTAAAAAAACTAAACGTGCCTGTTGACTTAATAAGGTTCATAAATCATATTAGTCTTAAATTTGCTCCATTTGTATACTTAAATTATCTTAAATGAAAAAAACAAAAATTGATCATTACACAGACAAAGAAGCCTTAGACTTTCATAATAGCAATAAATCTGGCAAGATTGAGATTATCTCGTCTAAGCCTATGACTTCAAAAAGAGACTTGGCTTTAGCTTACTCTCCTGGAGTTGCGGCGCCAGTTAGAGCAATTTCAGAAAACCCTGATGCCGCATATGATTATACTACAAAAGGTAATTTAGTAGCAGTAATAAGTAATGGTTCAGCAATTTTAGGAATGGGAAATTTAGGAGCTTTAGCCTCTAAACCAGTCATGGAGGGTAAAGCAGTATTATTTAAAAGATTTGCTGATATAGACTCCATAGATTTAGAAATAGATTGTTCAGATACTAACGAAATAATTAATAGTATCAAAAATTTTGCGCCTAGCTTTGGTGGTATCAATTTAGAAGATATTGCAGCTCCAGATTGTTTCATCATAGAGGAAAAGTTGAAACAAATTTTAGACATCCCCGTTTTTCACGATGATCAACATGGAACAGCTATAATCACAACAGCAGCATTAATTAATGCTCTTGATATATCTGGAAAATCAATAAAAGAAATCAAAGTAGTTGTAAATGGAGCAGGAGCATCAGCCATGGCTTGCACAAATTTATTCAAAAATAGTGGGGTCCCACAAAAAAATATAACCATGATAGATAGGAAAGGAATTATCTATCGAGGAAGAGATAATTTAAATCAGTGGAAGTCTTCTCATGCGATTGAAACAAAAGACAGAACATTGAAGGAAGCAATTAATAATGCTGATGTATTTCTAGGTCTCTCTGCAAAAGGTGCTTTGTCTAAAGACATGGTAAAAACAATGGCTAAAAATCCAATAATTTTTGCCTGTGCAAATCCAGATCCAGAAATTACTCCTGAAGAAATTCAAGATGTAAGAGATGATGCAATTATCGCAACTGGTAGATCAGATTATCCAAATCAAGTAAATAATATAATCGGATTTCCTTACATATTCCGTGGAGCTTTGGATGTTAGAGCAAAAACCATCAATGAAGAAATGAAAGTTGCTGCTGCTAACGCTATAGCTAATCTTGCAAGAGAAGATGTTCCTGACGAAGTTGTTGCTGCGATGGGAGGTGATAGACCTCATTATGGAAGAGAATACATTATTCCTTCTACGTTTGATCCAAGATTAATTAGTGTAATTCCTGCAGCTGTTGCTAAAGCTGCAATGGATAGTGGAGTTGCTAGAAAAAAAATTAAAGACTTTGAAATTTATAAAGAAAATCTTAAACAAAGATTAGATCCCTCCGTAACAATTATGCAAGGGATAAATTCTCAAATAAAAAAAACAAAAAAGAGGATTGTTTTTGCAGATGGAGAGGATGAAAATACGTTAAAAGCGGCTATCGCATTTAAAAATAGTGGGCTTGGTATCCCTATACTTGTAGCCAAAAAAAAAACAATTCAACAAAGATTAAAGGAAATTGGTTACAGTGAAAATTTTGATATTGAAATAACTAATTCAACTGATTCAGAAAAAAGAGAAAAATATGTAAAATTTTTATTCAAAAAAATGCAACGTGAACAAGGTTTGCTCGAAAGAGATTGTGACCGAATGGTTAGAAATGATAGGGTAATTTGGGCTTCCTGCATGGTTTCATGTGGAGATGCAGACGGAGCAGTAACTGGTAACACTAGAAGATATGGAGCCTCATTAGAAAAAATAACAAGAGTAGTTGACCCACGACCTGGTGAAATAATGTTTAGTCTTAATATGATTGTTAACAAAGGCAAGACTGTTTTTGTTGGTGACACTAGTGTTCATGAATATCCTAGCTCAGAACATTTAGCGGAAATAGCAATTTCTTCAGCACGTGTTGTAAGATTATTTGGTTTTGATCCAAAAGTTGCTTTTGTATCTCACTCTACTTTTGGACAACCTTTAACAAGTAGAACCAAACATATAAAAAATGCTGTAGATATTTTAAAAGGAAAAAATGTAGATTTTAAATTTGATGGTGATATGCAGCCTGATGTTGCGTTAAATGATCAATATAAGGAACTTTATCCTTTTTCAGAAATTGTGGGAAACGCTAATATATTAATTATGCCCGGACAACATAGTGCAGCAATTTCATATAAAATGATGAGAGAACTGGGTGGAGCAAAAGTTATTGGTCCCCTATTAATTGGTCTAGGCCAACCTATAGAAATTGCACCTTTGCGCTCTTCTACCTCAGATATATTGAATTTAGCATCAGTGGCGGCATACTCTGCAGGAGTGATTAATTATAATAAAAAAAATTAATCTTTTTGTATTCTTAAATTTTCTACTAATAAAATACTAGCAATAACTTTTTCAACATCTAAAATTTGCTCTGCTTCATTAATAACTTCTTTTTTTTCATTAGATGTTATTGCTATACCATAAATAAAAATTTTTTTTTTATAAGTGTCAATATTATAATTAGTTGATTTTATATTTTTATTTAAAATAAGAGCTGTTCGTAATTGAGAGGTTATCAATAAATCTTTTGCTGACTGTTTAAAATTAAAACTTTCCTTTATTTTGATATCATTTTTTACAGATCTAGCGCCTTTGGTTTCCCAAGCAAGTTTTGTGATATATAATTTTTCTTCAGGATCATCAACCTTGCCGGTCAAAAATATTTTACCATCTAATGTTTTAACTTTTATTGATAAAAAATATTTTTTATCTTTTAAAGATAGCCTAGCAATTATGTTTTTCTGCATTACTGAGTCATCAATTTGTGTTCCAATTGATCTTGGATCGAAAGCAACACTTACACCAGTTCCAAAAACTCCGGTTGAAGTTATCCCGACACACCCTGTAATAAACAAAAAAAATGCTACAATTATAATTAATAATTTATTTTTCATTTTTAATTTTTAAACAAAAATTATAAATATCTTTTTTAGATATTTCTTTTTCACTTGAAATAAAATTTACTATATCTTTTATACTAAAAGTTTGAATCATTTTTTTTATTTTTTTTTTATCAGATTCATTTAGTTTTTTTTCTGTAATTTGATTAATTTCTTTCTCAGAAATTACAATAGTTAGCTCACCTTTTGGTATTTTTGAATAATTTTCTAAATTTTTAATCGGCATTCTCTTATATTCCTCATAGAATTTAGATATTTCTCTACAAATTAATATCTTTCGATCGGAAAAAAATGATTTGATCGGACCTATAGACTTATTTATTTTTTTTGAAGAAATAAAAAAAATAATCGAACAATCCAATTTAGACAAAATAGATAAATCTTTATTTAAATCCTTTTTTTTTTCAGGAAAAAATCCATAAAAAAAATATTTTTGTGAAAAACCACTTATAGAAACAGCCGCTGTTACTGAAGAGGGGCCAGGGATTGGATAAATATCTATTTTATTTTTTACACATTCATTAATAAGGATACTTCCAGGATCTGAAATGGCCGGTGTCCCGGCATCTGAAATAATTGATACTATCATGTTTGATTTTAAAATTTTGATAATTTTATCAAGATTTTTAGTTTCATTAAACTTATGATTAGAAATTAAGCTCGATTTAATCTTATATTTTTGTAATAATTTTTTTGAAACTCTTGTATCCTCACAAAGAATATATTCTGATTGCTTCAATATTTCGATTGCTCTTAAAGTAATGTCTTGTAAATTTCCAATAGGTGTTGAAACAACGTATAAACCATGTTTAAATTTATTAATTTTTATGTCTGTTTGTGGAATCATTAAAATATAACTAATATAATAATATCATCAAAATGAAAATATTTTCTAAAATTATATTATTTATTCTTACTATTTCATTTTGTATTGAGCAAAATCTAGCAGCATCAGAGAAAATTAAAATTGGTTTATTGGTTCCACTATCTGGTAAAAATGCTTATGTAGGTCACTCAATAGTTAAATCTGTTAAACTTGCAATTAATAAAATAAATAATGATAACATAGAAATTTTTCCAAAGGACACTGAAAACGATCCAAGTATGACTCTTAAAGTAGCAAAAGATTTGAATAAACTTGGTGTAAAAATTGTTATTGGACCTATCTTTAATAAAAATTTGGTGTACTTGGATGAACTTAAAGAAATGACTTTTATATCACTTACAAATAAAACATTAAATATTCCAAAAAATGTTATCAGTGCAGGAATAAATTCTCTATCTCAAATGAATGCAATAATTAAATTTCAGAAATTTAAAGAATTAAAAAAAACAATTTTTTTAATACCTGACTCTCATTACAAAGATGAAATAAAAACTGCAACAAAAGAGTCAAAAGCTAAAATAAAAAAGACATATGTATACGACTCTGACCCAACAAAGCTAACCAAACAAATAGAAAAAATTACTAAATATAAAGCTAGACAACTAGATTTAGAACGAGAAATTAGAAAGTTAGAAAATTCAAATGAAGCTAACAAAGAAAAGCAAATTGAAAATCTAAAAAAAAAAGATACTATTGGAAGTGTAAATTTTGACTCAATTATTATTGCAGACTTCGATGAAAGCTTAAAAAGTATAACAACATCTTTGTTATACGTAGATGTTCATCCGAAAGAAATTTTTTTTATTACATTAAATCAATGGTTTGACTCATCTCTATTTGAAGAAAAAAGTTCACAACCTTTATACTTTCCTTCTATAAATTATGAAAATTATAAAAAATTCTCAAAAAATTATTATTCTGAATTTAATGAATATCCTAATCAATTATCGATTATTTCATATGATCTTGTTGGATTGATATATTATTTAATTTTACAAAATAATTTTACTATTGATGAAAGATTATTCATCAGAAAAAATAAATTTAAAGGTACTATTGGCGTTTTTGAAATCAAAAAGAATAAAATTAGTCATATCTTAAATTTTTACAAAATCGAAGAAAATAAATTTAAAAAAATTTTTTAATTTTTTTAAATGCATTATATCTATGATCTATTTTATATTTAATTGAAGGATTTATTTGCCCAAATGTTAATCTTTTTTTTACAGGTATGAAAATTGGATCATAACCAAAACCATTTTTACCTAATTTTTTTTTTGAAATATACCCCTCTACTTTACCAATTGAATTTTTAGATTTTCCATTGGGCCAATAAAGTGTTAAAGCGCAGACAAAACGAGCAGTGATTTTTTTTGATATCCATTTCTTATCTTTTTTTTCAATTTCTCTTAAAACTCTATCCATAGCTTTATTGAAATTTTTTTTTTTTCCACCCCATCTTGCTGAAAAAATTCCTGGGGCTTTGTTTAGAATATCCACCTCAAGACCAGAGTCATCTGCTAAACACACCATTTTAGTCTTATTTGAAAAATATTTAGCCTTAATCAATGAATTTTCAAAAAATGACTTTCCATTTTCAACAGGGCTTTTGATTTTGAAGTCATTCGGGGAATATATTTTAAGATTTTTTGGCAGCAAATCTTTAATTTCTCTCAATTTTCCCCTATTATTTGAGCCTATTAGCAGATTTGTTATTTTTTTATTTAGCATCTAGAAATTGTCAAATTTCATACCATATAAGCATCAATGGAAAAAGAGCAAAATATTAATATAAATGATCAAAATAATGATGGAGTTAATGACACTTCTAATAAAGATGAGTTCCCAGAAAATAATGACGCCCAAGAAAATATAGAAAATTCTACAGATACAAAAGAAGAAATAAAAGAAATTTCTCCAGAAGAAAAAATTAAAGAACTTGAAGATAAAGTTGTTAGAACGTTTGCTGAAATGGAAAATCAAAGAAGAAGATTTGAAAAAGAAAGATCAGATGCTTTTGAATATGGTGGCTTTGCTTTTGCAAAAGAAGTTCTAAACCTTATAGATAATTTGGAGAGATCTAAACAAATTTTAGAAAATGATGAAATTTTAAAAAATACAGAAGCTCTTAAAAAGACATTGGATCACTTTGAAATTATTAATAAAGATATGATGTCGATTTTCTCAAAAAATAATATTAAACCTATAAATTGTATAGGAGAAAAATTAAATCCTAATCATCATCAAGCTATGATGGAAATAGAAGATGATAATAAAGAACCGGGCATAATTATCCAAGAAATTCAAAAAGGATACATGATGAAAGATAGATTATTAAGACCTTCATTGGTTGGGGTGTCAAAAAAAACTCAGAAAAATGAAGAAAAAACTCAAGAAAATCAAGATAAATCAGAGATTAAATAATGTTTTTAGGAACTTGTAGATTAAAAATTAGCACTTATATGATGGGGAGGAATTAATATTATGAGTAAAATTATAGGTATAGATTTAGGTACTACAAACTCTTGTGTTTCTATCATGGAAGGTAGTCAGGCTAAGGTTTTAGAAAATGCAGAAGGTGCAAGAACAACACCATCAGTTGTTGCATTTACAGATGATAATGAAAAACTAGTTGGTCAACCTGCTAAGAGACAAGCAGTGACTAATCCAGAGCACACTATATTTGCAGTAAAAAGATTAATAGGAAGAAACTTTGAAGACTCAACTGTAAAAAAAGATATTGAAGCAGCCCCGTTTAAAATAATAAATTCTGAAAAAGGAGATGCATGGATTGAGGCTAAAGGTCAAAAATATTCTCCTTCACAGATATCTGCTTTCATCCTTCAAAAAATGAAAGAAACTGCTGAAAAATATTTAGGACAAGAAGTTTCAAAAGCTGTAATAACTGTCCCTGCTTATTTTAATGATGCTCAAAGACAAGCAACTAAAGATGCAGGAAAAATTGCAGGCCTTGAAGTTTTAAGAATTATTAATGAACCAACTGCTGCGTCTCTTGCATATGGTTTAGATAAAAAAAAAGAAAACAAAAAAATTGCTGTTTATGATTTAGGAGGAGGTACTTTTGATGTTTCTATTCTTGAACTAGGTGATGGAGTATTTGAAGTGAAGTCCACAAATGGTGATACTTTTTTAGGTGGAGAAGATTTTGATAACACCATTGTTGATTATTTGGTAGGAGAGTTTAAAAAAGACAATGGTATAGACTTAAAAACAGATAAATTAGCTCTACAAAGACTAAAAGAAGCAGCTGAAAAAGCTAAGATCGAATTATCTTCTGCTGAACAAACTGATGTTAATTTGCCATTTATAACTGCAGATAAAACAGGTCCAAAACATATTAACTTAAAAATGACTAGAGCTAAATTAGAAGCCTTAGTGGAAGATCTAATTACAAGAACTATACCACCTTGTAAAACTGCTTTAAAAGATGCTGGCCTTAGCGCAAGTGAAGTTGATGAAGTTGTAATGGTTGGTGGAATGACGAGAATGCCAAAAGTTTTAGAAGAAGTAAAAAACTTTTTTGGAAAGGACCCTAACAAAAGTGTAAATCCTGATGAAGTTGTTGCTATGGGTGCTGCCATTCAAGCAGGAGTATTACAAGGAGATGTAAAAGATGTACTTCTTTTAGACGTCACACCTTTGTCTTTAGGTATCGAAACTTTAGGGGGTGTATCAACAAAATTAATTGAAAAAAATACAACAATACCAACTAAAAAAAGCCAAGTATTTTCAACGGCTGAAGATAACCAGCCTGCAGTATCAATAAGAGTATTACAAGGTGAAAGAGAAATGGCTTCAGACAATAAAATGCTTGGGAATTTTGAATTAGTTGGAATTGCTCCTGCTGCAAGAGGTGTTCCTCAAATCGAAGTGACTTTTGATATCGATGCAAACGGAATAGTTAATGTCTCTGCAAAAGATAAAGGAACTGGTAAAGAACAAAAAATACAAATTCAATCTTCAGGTGGTTTAAGCAAAGAAGAAATTGAGAAAATGGTTAAAGAAGCCGAAGCAAATAAAGATGAAGATAAGAAAAAAAGAGAGTCCGTTGATGTAAGAAATCAAGCAGACACACTTTTACATACTACAGAAAAAAGTTTAAAAGAACATGGAGATAAAATCTCCGACTCAGAAAAAAAAGCTATAGAGGATGCTTCAACAAGCTTAAAAGACTCCATTAAAGGAACTGATATTGATGATATAAAGAAAAAAACAGAAAGTTTGGTTCAGGCTTCTATGAAGCTAGGAGAAGCGGTTTATAAATCTCAACAAAAAACAAAACCTGATACATCTAAAGATGATAATAAAAAAGATGAAGGAAAAAAAGACGATAATGTAGTTGATGCGGACTTTGAAGAAGTAAAAGAAGAAGATAAAGAAAAAAGCGCTTAAGACTTACTACTATTTGTCTATAACAGCTTATGGCAAAAAGAGATTTTTATGAAGTCTTAGGAGTGAATAAAAGTTCTAGTCCTGAACAAATTAAGTCTGCTTATAGAAAACTAGCAGTAAAACACCACCCTGATAAAAATCCGGGAGATAAAGTTTCGGAAGAAAAGTTTAAAGAGGCTAGTGAGGCCTATAATATTCTTTCTGATAAAGAACGAAAACAAAATTACGATAATTTCGGACATGCCGCATTTGAAAACGGAGGTGGTAGACAGGGCGGTTTTGGTGGTTTTAGTGGAGGAGACTTTTCTGATATTTTTGAAGATTTTTTTGGTGATTTTGGTGGAGGCGGAAGAAGTCGAGGTAGAAATTCAAACAATAGAGGTTCTGACCTAAGATATGATCTAACAATTACACTTGAAGAAGCTTATACTGGAAAAAAACAAGATATAAAATTTTCGACAACAGAAAAATGCAATTCTTGTAAAGGTAATGGTTCTGAGCCAGGTTATAGTCCAGATAGATGTACTACTTGCGGCGGAAACGGAAAAGTTCGTTCGAACCAGGGTTTTTTTACAATTCAACAAACCTGCCCACAATGTGCTGGAAGTGGAGAAGAAATAACAAATCCTTGCAATAGTTGTAATGGTCAAGGGAAAAAACAGGCATCAAAAAAATTATCTGTAACTATTCCTAAGGGGGTTGATGATGGAACTAGAATTAGATTAGCTGGAAAAGGTGAGGCTGGGTCTAAAGGTGCTTCTAATGGTGATCTTTATTTATTTATAAATGTTAATTCACATGATCTATTTAAAAGATCTGATGAAAATTTATTTTTTGAGTTTCCAATATCAATAGCTAACGCAGCACTCGGAACAACTATTGAAATACCAACAATTGATGGTGGAAAAGCAAAAATAAAAATTCCCGATGGAACACAAAATGGGAAACAATTTAGACTTAAGGGAAAAGGCATGCCATATATGAGAGGTAGTGGCAATGGAGATCTTTATGTACAAGTAAATACTGAGGTACCAATTTCGCTTAACAAAGAACAAAAAGAGTTGCTTGAAAAATTCAGAGAAATTGAAAATGAAAAATCTAACCCAAGTATTAAAAAATTTTTCCAAAAAGCTAAAAGTTTTTGGAAAAATTAAATAATGGGATTAGAAAAGGCAGTCCCAGTAATATCTTTAATAGCTGTATTAATATTAGTTCTTCCCGCATTTCTTAAATCTAATTCAAAATTAAAACATTTTTTAACAAATTTATCTATTTGGGCTATAATTGTTTTGGTAGTTATGATAGTTTCATATCTTATCTTAAAATGAAAAAAATTAATTTAGCTATTACTGGATGTATGGGAAGAATGGGTCAACAAATTATTAAATCTG
>MDTB01085669.1_pt1 | contig 15987 bp, 11 predicted proteins | sample 811161 | NCBI WGS metagenome assembly MDTB01 (sample SAMN05326650, study PRJNA326480) | marine metagenome | isolation source: seawater | place: Mediterranean Sea | collected 2009 | reverse complement strand
TTTTTGATATTTCTTATTTTGTGAAAAAGAAGTGGTTATAAAAAAGATACAAAAAATTAAAAACAGTATATTTTTTTTCATCTAGCAAAATTACGTAATAATTTTCCAATAAAGTTCGAAACAAGGACCGAGATGTCCACCAAGGCGGAATCCATCTCATTATTAGTTAAGATTCCGCTTTTTTTATTCTCATAAATACCTGTAGCTCTTTTAGTTAGCTTGAATAATAAATTAACTTCAAGGGTTCGAACTCTCTGTTTTTCCTTTTCAAAAGTTGTTCCTTTCTTAAATGATTATATATTATTTTTAAGTATTATTGTACAAATTAAAATAGTTATTGTACAAATTAAAATAGTTAACAGTAATTAATCAAGTCAAATGAATACTTACGGTAAAAAATATAGTCGAAAAAAATTCATTACTTTTTTAGGAAAAATCACTTTAGGAACTACGATTATTCCTCCTTTTTTCATTTCTTGTGGTAGCACAAGTATCCCAATTAAACTAGGGGAGGTACCCAATGAGCAACTTGAAAGATTAAAGAAACTATCCTTACAACCATTAAACCCAACAGAAGAAGATGATTTACTGCTCACTAAGGGTTTGAATTATCATACCATTGTGAAATGGAATGATAAAATCAGTAATGAAGATACCTTTGGCTTCAACTGTGATTTTACCTGCTTTATTCCGCTTGACCCAAAAAATCCAAATGATGGATTATTGTGGGTCAATCATGAATACATAAATCCTCTTTTTGTTTCCGGTTATAATTATAGAGATCCAAAGCAATCCAAGACTAAACAACAAGTTGAAAAAGAAATGTATAATGTTGGAGGAAGCATCGTTAGGATTCGTAAAGAAAATGGAAAATGGAAAATTGTTCAAAACGATTCTTACAATAGAAGGATAACTGCTAAAACTCCAATTAAATTGAATTGGGACAAACCTTTAAAAGGGGAAAAAACTGTTATAGGTACCCTAGCAAACTGTTCAGGAGGAATTACACCTTGGAACACTTTTTTGACTTGCGAAGAGAACTATGATAGCTATTATGGTGATACTGAATATGATGAAAATAATAACCCTACTAAAACTGCTAGTCGCTATGGGTGGGATAACTTTTATGATTATCCTCCTGAACATTATGGCTGGGTAGTAGAAATAGACCCAAAAGGAGGGATAGCAAAAAAGCACATTGCTTTGGGAAGATTTGCACATGAATGCTGTACCTTATTTCAATTAGACGATAATAGAATTGTCGCTTATACAGGAGATGACAAAAGTGATGAACATTTATACAAGTTTGTTTCCTCAAAACCTAATTCATTAAAGCAAGGGACTCTTTATGTTGCAGACATGGAAAACGGAAAATGGTTAGCATTGGATTGGGAAAATCAAGCTATACTAAAAAGTAAATTTAAAAACCAAACAGAGGTTTTGATTAGAGCGAGAGAAGCTTCAAAATTGTTAGGAGCAACTGAATTAAATAGACCAGAAGACATTAAGATAGACCCAATTACAGGAAATATTTTTGTATCTCTAACAAACAATAAACTAAAGGGAGATTATCACGGCTCTATTTTAAAAATTGAAGAAAAGAATGGTGCATTTGACTCATTAAACTTTAATGCATCTACTTATATAGCTGGAGGGGAGAAAAGTGGTTTTTCATGTCCTGATAATTTGGCCTTTGATTTTTCTGGTAATCTTTGGATAACTTCAGATATGTCAGGATTTTCCATGAATAAAATTGATGGCCCCTATATGCCATTCAAAAATAACAGCTTGTTTGTAATTCCACGGTACGGTACTGAAGCTGGGAAGGTGATTCGAGTAGCCTCGGCACCAAGAGATGCCGAACTTACAGGACCTTGGTTTGCTCCTGATGGAAAATCACTTTTCTTAAGTGTTCAGCATCCGGGAGAACAAACTACTGACTTAAACAACCCAACAAGTAAATGGCCTTTTGATGAAGACAAAATACCCAAACCATCCGTTGTGGCAATCACTGGTGATTTGATTGAAAAGATGAATAATCTGAATAAATTAGAAAAGTATTAATTCAGAAAGAATAACAATACTACAAACAAACTTACTTAATATTTTTCTAAAAAAGTTCGAAATAAGGACCGAGAGGTCCACTAAAAAACCCACTTAATTTTAAGCGGGTTTTTGTTTATTCTAGAATTATTTTCTTCTCCACCTTGCCATCATCATAGATATAAAAGAGAAGTTGATTAGTATGTAGTTTGCTTTCTTTTCCAAATATATCAACTATTCTAATAGGACTTTTTGAATTTACAATATTAAAATCAATTTGATTTGTTGAGCCACAACCAATAAGACCACTCATATCGAATTTAGACAAAAAGTTCCATATCTCAACATTAGCATTAATGTCTTGATTTCCCCACGAACTTAAAGGAGATGGCCAATCATGCCCTCCATTAATAATTTTCAATTCTTCAACAGAAACACATCCATTTCCATTTTGCCATGAATATCTTTCTACACTACTTCCATCTGTAGTATTTAAATCTGGTAATTGCGTTATTATTGGAATAACATCCGTGTTATTTGAGTATGTCCAGAAACTATCTATAGCAGCGACTGAAAAATACCATCCATTTTGGTCATTATATGGATGTATTCCATCAGCAGTTCCATTTATACTTAGTACAGCTGTAGGATGTGTTATATTACAACTTGAAAATGCTCCGTAAAATGCAGCACCAGCAACCGATGCAATTGCAGCTATTTTATTATTAAGTTGACAAGCTAACTCATATGAAAACATACCTCCAAGAGAATATCCACAAGCATATATTTTATTTAAATCTATATTATACTCCGATGCAATTGTATCAATTAAAGTTTCAATAAAAAAGAGGTCTTTATGATTTGTTGGCTCTTTATGCAACCAATTTGTTGAATTACCATCATTTGGATCTTCAAGTGCCTGAGGATACACTAAGATAAATCCTGCTGTATCAGAAATTGATCTAAAATCTGCTTCATAATTCATAAAGTCATATGCATATCCTGAGCCTCCGTGCAAGGCAAATAATATTGGCGTCGAAATTGATGGTGAATAATTTTGCGGGATATATATAATATATTCTCTATTATTTCCATCATACAAAATATTTTCGGTGGTTAATTGTTGTGACATACCCATATAAGGTATACATAATAATAAGAGTAGTTTTTTCATAAGTCAAAATTACATATAATTTTTTAAAAAATTCGAAACTGGGACCGTGAGGTCCACTAAAAATATACTGAATCAAATGAGGAGTTTTAGTATTTTTGCTGACTAATTTAATATCAAATACATATGGATTTTTTTGAGGTAGTAAATAAGAGAAGGTCAGTAAGAAAGTTTACTAATACTGAAGTGCCTGAAACTGTGATAAGAAAATGTTTAAAAGCATCACTGCAAGCACCAAACTCGTCTAATCTACAGCCATGGGAGTTTTATTGGATAAGAAATCTAGAGAAAAAAAAGCAGTTGGTAGAAGCTTGTTTTTCTCAAAATGCGGCAAAAACTGCAAAAGAATTAGTAATTGCTGTTGCAAGAATTGATACATGGAAGAGAAATCGTAATTTTATTATTGAAGAATATAAAAAACAAAATAAATTTATACCTATTATAAATAACTATTATAATAAACTGATTCCATTTGTCTACTATCATGATCGCTTTGGAATCACCGGACTACTAAAACGCATTATTTTTGTTTTTATAAATATTTTTGGTTATTTCAAACCAGTTCCAAGAGGCCCTATTTATAAACATCAGCTTTTTGAAACAGTCACAAAAACTACTGCACTAGCTTGCCAAAACTTTATGATGTCTTTAGTAGCTGAAGGATTTGATTCTTGTCCAATGGAAGGGTTTGATGAGAAAAGAATTAAAAAAATACTTAACTTAAATTGGAGATGTCATGTGGTTATGATATTTGGAATTGGTAAAGCTGACAAAAAGGGTATATATGGCGAAAGATTCAGAATAAATGAAGAATTAGTTATTAAGGAAGTTTAAAAATTTCAAAATAAGGACCGAGATGTCCACAAAAAAAAAGGCTCACTTTTGTGAGCCTTTTTTGTTTCTTTTATTTTTAACAAACTTATTGCAGTATCAATTTCTTATTAAGAAATCCTTTGTCTGTTTCTATTTCAAGAAAGTAGATTGTTTTCGCATAATTTTCTAAAGACAATTTTTTAGAATATTCGCCTACAAAATTATTTAAAATTTCAGAGTACAATAATTCGCCTAAAACATTTCTTACACTAAGATTATACTTCTGAGCTTTTTCACTTGTAAATGAAATATTGAATACATTTTCTGAAGGGTTTGGATAAATTTTCAGATTACTTATCTTAATCATTTCTTCAATATCTGTGGAAAGGGTTAGTATATGTGTTGCTGGATTAGAAACACATCCATTTGCATCTTGAATGGTAACCGAATAACTTCCACCATTTGCTGGGCTAATCGTTTGTGTATTAGCTCCTGTACTCCATGTGTATGTGAAAGGTGGGTCTCCATTTGCTGAGTTAGCCTCAAGCGTGTTGCCAATCTGTGAAATTGATGCAGTTAGTTGGCCAATACCTGTTGAAGTTCCTGCAGGATAGGAAGTGAAGCCTGTCACATTATTATTTATATCTCCGTCAATAGCCCCACTATTTGGATTGCTTATAGTTATCATAACAAATTCGTATCCTTGAAGCCCTGTAAGTGTAGGAAGAACAACATTTGCTCCTTGATAGGTGTTAAGATTGCCAGTCCAATTATATGCTGTATTTATTGTTGTTGCTCCGGAAACATCAATTTGAAAGTCTAAAGAGGTTAAATTGTTAATGCCGTTATTCATAATCGTTACCATTGGCGCAAGCGTTCCATTACACTGAATATCTGCAGCTGAATAGGATAGCACTTTAGGGTCATCACTAAAAGTAGCTGCAGGGCTACAATTGATTCCATTGTATGGATTTGAAGCTTGTCCGATTTCAGTTGTATTTCTATCTGGACAAATCATATATACTGTAGGCCAAAAAGCAATTGAATATGCAGCTGTAACCGCGTCATTATTTGCTGTGCCGTCTGTGCAGATTATTGGATAATGTGTGCCTGTCACCCAATCCCCTTGAGAACCAGATCCTCCATTTAATTGCGCCACAGAATTAGCATCTCCCTCTATGAAAAACACCATTACATCATCTGTTGTATTAGGGCTAACATTTGGAAATCCTGCAGGTCCATGATTTTCATACAAATCTTCAAGAGCACCGCTAGTGTGATAGCTCCAACAAGGTCCGCACCATACAGCAGAAAAATCAATAAAAACAGTATAGCCTTGATCCAGGTAATTATATAGATTATGGCTAGTTCCATTAAGGTCTGTAAGAGTCCAATCTGGAGCAATTGCACCATTTGCTAATTGGGCTGTAGCTGATCCATGAAATAAAAAACATGCCAGCATAAATGTAAATAGTCTTTTCATAATAAATAGTTTAATTAATTTTTATTTAAAGTGCTAATATACAACAAAATAGTGCTTTTAGAGCAATTGCACAATAAATCTTTAACACTTATAATGTGTGATTTACTCAATAATTATTCTTCTTTCCACTGTACCATCATCGTAAATATAAAAAAGCAATGCATTTTGTTTTATCATTGATTTCTTACCAAGGATGGTTACAATTTCTAATAACCTTCTTTCAGAGGTCACTTCTTCTAATCCAGTATTGCAAAAAATAATAGTGCTGCTATCTACTAAATAAAATTGATCGTTAAGTTCAGAATCAATGTTTGCAATAAAACTTAAGGGACCAGGTAAAGCAGGCGTGACAAATAAGTCCTCAAAAATAAGCAGGCTATTATAACCAGAAGTATAATTATTTCCATCTGGTGGAGATGTTGTATTTATTTTCACACCTCCCCCACTTAAATTCTGAATAGTGAAAAACCCAATTATACCAGAGGTGTCAACAGAATAAATAATTGCACTATTTGAACTCGTTATAATACCAATAGTTAATGTAGTTTTAATTGTATCAGTTGAGGTTGATATTTCGGCAGTACCAACAGTATCTCCAGCACTTACTGAACTAATATTGAATGAGCCTCGATCAGCAGTAATTTCACTTGTACCAACATCTGGTTCGTTTGGCAATTGAATAACTCTTAAGGAAAATGTAACAGGCACATTACACAATGTTGAGCTCATACCAAAAAATAATTGTGGATTGAATACAGCAGGCACAAAAGCTGTAGTTGTGAATGTATCACTTACTGACCATAATGAAGCTAATAGTGATGTGCTATCATGATAAGTTAGTAGCTGCCATTCATATGTGGTTGTTTGCTGAAGTAATGGGATTGTTGTGCTATTTTGTGGATGATGGATAGGCCCTAAAGTTGACCAGTTCGTTGCTCCTAATATTTTATATCTAATTTTATACCTATTTGCACCCGTTACTAGATTCCAGTTAGCAACAGCATTATTATAGTTAATTGATGATGTCCACAAACTGTTGGAGTTTGGACAAGAATTAGTGTTAGTTGTAAAAGTGTCTGTTATTGACCAGTTAGATGTAGTTGTATTTGTTGTATCACAGTATGCTTTAATTTGCCAGAGATAATCTGACAAAGGAGATAAGTTAGTTAATAGTTTTGATGTTAAAGTTGAGTCTATATTATTTTGAAACGACCAGTTGCTTGCTCCAATTATTTTGTATCTAATTCTATAAGAATATGCCCCGCTTATTGAATTCCAATTTGTTTTTGCACTATAGTAATTTATGCTTGAAGCAAACGTTACATTAGGTGTAGGGCATTGACCGAATATTATATTTGTAGATAACAAAATAAAAAATATAGAAATAAATTTTTTCATAATACAAATATACATATTTTGGTGTTAACCAAGCGTATGAAACATAATATATTGATAATCAGATAAATAATAAAATTTAATTTCTTCAAATATTTAAAGAAAAATGACATGAGCCCTTGGAAGGGCAATAGAATTGTTTAGAGAGCTTTATTTTACTCTGTTTTCTTTTTTGAAAACATATATTATACTTGAACAACCTTTTTTTGTAAAAATTCCAACTAAATTTGATATCAAACCAATTAAGAAGCCCTTAACTAAATTCTTTTTTCCTGTTTTATATTCTTCACTTAAAATAGAAACATAAAAAGAGTCAAATAACATAGGTTTTGTTTTAATTAAAGTAAACCCATGTTTTTCAAATAAACTATTTATACTTTTTTTTGAAAAATGCCAAAAATGAATAGGTACATCCCATGCGGCCCAATATTCTTTATAATAATTAGCATCCCAGCTTTGTAGGTTTGGCACAGCAATTATTACTAACCCTTCGTCTTTTAAAATTCTAGCAAAATGTTTAACGGTATAGTTTAAATTAGAAATATGCTCTAATACATGCCACATGCTAATTGTTTCAAATTCATTGGTTTCAAATTGTGATAAGTCTGTATTTTCTGTCACATCTAATTCAAAGTTTTGTATTGCTTGATTTCTTGCTTTATTAGACGGTTCGATACCTTTTGTTCCGTATCCAGCATTTTTACAAGCATTCAAAAACTCGCCTGTACCACAACCAATATCTAGATGTATTTTTAAGTTTGAAAACGTATTTAGTAAGCTTAATTTTTGTTTAATTGCAATTTGTCTAACAATTTGATAAAGCTTTTCAAACAAATTTTTTTTACTATTTGTATGAGAGATGTAATTTTCTGAAAAGTAGTATTTGCCTATATTTTCGTCCTTTGGTCTAGGGTTAGTAAATGTAAAGCCGCAATCATTACAAATAACAATTCTAAAGGTTTCTTTTGAAGCAGAATGATCTTGACAGCTGTAAACTTTTGAAAAGCTATTATTGTTGCAAATAGGGCAATTGCTTAAAGTCTTCATCTTCCCATATAGACTAATAAAACATTTATATCAGAGGGAGAAACCCCACTTATTCTACCAGCTTGACCAATTGATGTTGGGGCTATATTTTTTAACTTTTCTCTAGCTTCAGCAGAAATAGAATGTAATTTTTCATATTCAAAATTCTCTGGTATGCTAATGTTTTCCAATGAATACATTTTTTTAGCTGCTTCTTTTTCCTTATTCATATAGCCGTTATATTTAATAAAGATTTCGGCTTGTTCCAAGATTTCTTTTCCGATATTATTTTCTTTAATAAATGAGGATAATTTTGAGCAGACTATCAAATCGTCCATTTTAATATGCGGTCTTGATAATATACTCTGTAGTTTTTTCTTCTGACTTATTTGAGCACTACCTTTTTTGATTAGTACAGGATTTATTAAATCAGGGGATGCTGATTCCTTCGAAAGATAATTCAATAAAAGCTCTTTTTTCTTTTTTTTCTTACAGAGTCTTTCTAAACGTCCTTTTTCAGCTAAACCAATATCATATCCTTTTTCGGTTAATCTTTCATCTGCATTGTCCTGTCTTAGGAGTAGTCTGTATTCAGCTCTGGAAGTAAACATTCTATACGGTTCTTCAGTGCCTTTTGTAATCAAATCATCAATTAAAACACCAATATAGGCTTCAGATCTAGATAAAGTGAAAGCACCCAAATCATTTACATTTTGATGCGCATTTATTCCAGCTATAATCCCTTGGGCAGCTGCTTCTTCATAACCAGTAGTCCCATTAATTTGACCACAGAAAAATAAGTTTTTTACTAGTTTGGTTTCTAGTGTTTGTTTAAGCTGAGTGGGGGGGAAATAATCATATTCTACCGCATATCCTGCTCTTAGCATTTTTACATTTTCTAGCCCCTTTATTTTTTTAAGCGCATCTAATTGCACTTGATGGGGTAGTGAAGTTGAGAATCCATTTAAGTAAATTTCAATAGTGTCTTTTCCTTCTGGCTCAATAAATAATTGATGTTTGTTTTTGTCAGCAAAACGATTCAGTTTTTCCTCTATAGATGGACAATATCTTGGTCCTGAACTTTTGATTCTGCCTGTAAACATTGGGGATTCTTCAAATCCCTTGCGTAAGATGTCATGGCAATCTTCATTAGTATATGTTATGAAACAGCTATGTTGTTTTTCTACAGTCTTAGTATCTGAGAATGAGAATTTATTAGGAATGTTATCTCCTTTTTGTTCTTCTGTTTTAGAATAGTTGATAGTCCTGCCATCTAATCTTGGAGGGGTGCCCGTTTTCATTCGTCCATGCGTAAACCCTAAGTCGATCAGTTGTGCCGTGATGCCTTCAGAAGATTTCTCCCCCATTCTTCCTCCAGAGAATGCTTTTTTTCCAATATGCATCATCCCACTTAAAAAAGTTCCGTTACACAATATGACTGCTTTGGCTGTTATTATAAATCCTAAATTGGTTTTTACACCAGTAGCCTTTTGATTTTTATACGAAATTGAAGAAACAGTATCTTGCCAGAAATCTACATTTTCATTTTGCTCCAATGCAATTCGCCAATTTTGAGCAAAAATCATCCTATCACATTGCGCTCTAGGACTCCACATGGCTGGACCTTTTGAAGTATTCAGCATTCTAAACTGAATGATTGCAGAGTCTGTAATAATTCCAGATATGCCACCCAAAGCATCTATTTCTCTTATAATTTGGCCTTTTGCAATTCCGCCCATTGCTGGATTACATGACATTTGCGCAATCGTTTGTAAGTTTTGTGTAATAAGCAAAACCTTTGAACCTAATTTTGCGGCAGCATGTGCGGCTTCACATCCAGCATGCCCACCACCAACAACAATTATATCGTATTTTTCTTCAAATTTCATATGTTTCACGGGAAACAAAAGTTTGTAAATATCTGAAAATCAAAATATTAAGTTTGCAAAGATAAATAAAAATCTTCTTTTTCTCTCATTTCCTTCTGCTGTTTTTCATTTTTATCTTTATAACCTAACAAGTGCAGTACGCCATGAATGATAACCCTATGTAATTCGTTCTCATAAGGCATCCCATAGTTTTGGGAATTTTCTTTTACTCTTTCAATACTGATATACACATCTCCAGTTAGCGTATTTTTTTCAGAGTAGTCAAAAGTAATGATATCCGTTAGCGTATCGTGTTTTAAAAAAGTCTTGTTTTTTTCAAGCAAATAATTATCATCACAAAAAATAAAATTCAATTCAGCTATTGCCGACCCTTCTTTTTCAACAACTTTTATAATCCACTTTTTCAACTTGCTTTTATCAGCAATATCAAAATCAGTAATAGCATGAAATCTAATCATTATTTTCTTTACTAATTTGATTAAAATATTGTGACACTTTATTTTTGTAAAATGGAGAAAGCTGTACAGGTTTCGTCTTTAATAATTCCAATTGCTTTTCTTTCTGTTTTTTGTAAATCGTATAGCTATTATTTTCATCTGTTATCTCGTATTTCCACTCTACAGATTCTCTTTTCGGCTGTTGTTCTTTTTCTCTTTCTGCTTTTTCTGCATCTAATAATCGGCTTAATATTTCTTCTTGTCGTGTTATGGTTTCCCTTGTAATCTGATTATTCACAATGTCAATTTCATTCTCCTGCATTTGTTTAATCATTTTATCGATATTTCCTTTATCTCCACCGTTCATTTCATTTCGTAATTCTTCCAACTGCTGTCTAATCATTTCTTGTTGTTGCGATAATTTTGACAAGTTTCTACATTGACCATTGTTCAGTTTTTCTCCCTTCTTGTTTCCTTTTTTACCCATCATTCCCTTCATTTCCTGATTTAATTTTTTCTGCATTTTTTTGAGCTTGGAAAGAGATGGCTTTCCGCTTCCAGGCTTATTGCATTGTTTTTTGCAAGGCTTATTTCCCTTTTGCTGATTTGCAAGATCTTTCTGCATCTGATTGAGCATTTCAGATAATATTAAGGCTAAATTATTGGTAGCAGTCATAGAAAATTGCTGATCAGCTGCTGCTTTATTTACTTTTCGCTCTTCAAGATAATCAGTAGCTGAAGCCATATTATTTTTAATAGCAGCAATTTCTTTATTTACAGCATGTTGTATTTGCACAACTCTTTTACTTAGTGCAAAAAGGGAATCTTCAATTATTTTGGCATCATCAACCAATTTTTTCTGCTCTTTTACCAAGCCTACATAATTAGGGCTATTTTTTGGTGTTACTTTCACCTTACTCATTAGTTCTTCTTGCTCAAATGAAAGGCGAATTAAATTCTCCAATATTTGCCTTAGCGTTTCCATATCTTCTTGCTGACTGTTAGAACAGGAACTTGATTGAAGAGATTGTAATTTTTGCTCTAAATCATCTATCTGCTCCATAGCTTTCTCTTGAGATTTTGACGATTTCCTTTTTTTATTTTGTTGCAAATTTTCTTTACTCTCCTGCATTTGTTTACTGATTTCCTCCTCTTGTGCTTTGGTGTCAGGCATGTTGGTTTTTTCTTCTAGCGCTTGATTTTTCTCCTTCAATTCTTCAAGTTCTCTTTTCAAATTATCAAATTCTTCACTGATTTTTTCTTGCTCTTTACTCAATTGTTCATTCTTAGTGTTTTTTTCTTCAGTTTTTTCTTTTAATGCTCTTTGTTTCGCTTTCAAATCACTTAATTTATCTAAGGCCTGTTCTAGTTTTTGATCAAACTCTAATTGCTTAAAAAGCTCTAAATTCCTATCCAATTCTTTTTCTAAATCTGCCTCGTTTTGCTCCATTTTATCTAATAATTCTTTCAGTTTTTCCTTGTTCATTTCATCCATTAATTTCTGCATTTCCTCTACAAGTTTCTTGCTCTCTTCATCTAGCACTTCTTCAAATAATTTTTCTAATTGTTTTTGTTTTTCTAGCAATTCGGGAGAGACTTCTTTGTGTCGCTCTTGTTTTTGCTGTTTTGAGACATTTTGCTCTTTTAGTTTTTGTATCTGATTTTCTAGTGCTTTTTTCTTTTTTATTAATCCTTCTACTTTTTTCTTTTCCTCCCATCCTAACTTCTTTTTTTCGAGTAAATCCTTATTTAATGCATTGATGTCATTTTTTATTTCTTTTGTCAGTTCTATGCTTTTTTGCAAATCAGATTTTATTTTTTCGTCTTGCTTTTCTAATTGACTGTCTAATTTATTAGCATCAGGAATATTGAGGTTGAAAGATTGACTTTTACTAAACTTACTTCCATTTACTCCATCATTATCCCAAACTTTGAAATAATAAGTCAGCTTATTTCCTAATCCTAACTTCAAGGAGGTTAAATCAAAATGGTGAAAAAATTGTTGTTCAGTATCTTGTTTAATTTTCAAATCTACTACTTCATTTATTGTGCTGTCACTCTTTTTTATTTGATAACAAAATTCAATTTTTCTTACTTTATAGTCATCTTTTGCAATACCACTAAAAAAGATTTTTTCTACTACACTATCAATTTCCTGTTCCACAGCAATTGTAGGATAAGCATCCGGAATAATATTGACATTATATGAAATACTATCTGATATTTGAAAATCATTTTCTGTAATGATTTGATAAAATTCGGATTGCAAAAAACGATAATCGTAAGCCATTTTCTTTTTTGCTAACCGCTTTGCCACTTGCTTATTACCATTTATTTTAACCAATAGGCGATCCGTATTTTCTACATCAAAAGTCCAATTTACACTTGTGCCCTCAACAATATTTAAATCACCAATATTGGTCAATCTTTCTGATTTCAAAGCAGTATATTTTGGAGGGCTTATCAATAGTTCAAAATTTATAATTACTGGTTTTGGCAATACCTTCAAAGTATAATTTCTTGAATAAAATCCACTTGCCAGCAGTTGAAAATCTATGTCCTCAACTACATTTTTAAACACATAATGGTGTTTGTTTTTTCCTTGTTTCGTAAATCGAAATTTATTGCCTTTAACTAGGATAAAAGCCTCATCAGGGATTTCATTTCCTTCTAAAGATAATGAAAGCTGAAAATCGTCTTGTTTTATTACAGTTAACTTCTGCTCATCTAAAATAAAATTAAAAGGGGCTTTGGGCTCAAAAAAAGTATTGTGTTTTATAATTCTGGCAGAGCTTTCTGTTAAAATATGTTTGTTGCCGCTTGCAAAAAACAATAGCATGATAATTATAGGGACAGCCAACCATTTTCCATACTTTTTGTTTTCGGAAAAATTAATTACAGAGGAAAAAGAATAAGTAGCAATCTTATCTATTTTCTGATTAATACTAGCATTTATCAAAGCATTATCCTCTTCGGTCATCTGATTTAACTGCAAAATATTTAGCAATTTATCATCAACACCATTAAAATACTTACCAATAATTACAGCCGCCTTTTCCATACTCATTACTTTGCCGTATCGGTATAAATGCAAGAGAGGAATAATTACAAATCGGCACAATATATAGGCATTGATCAGCACATATACCCAAAACAAGACTGTTCTTATTGTGGTATCAAACTGAGAGTAATGCTCTAAAATGGAAAAAAGCAAGAAAAAAACTAATAAAATGGTTGCAGAGTAAATTCCCCCACGAATCAGTTGATTTTTGTAGAATTTACTAATAAACTCATTGAGTTTGTGAAACAGTAGTTCTCTTGAATTTTTCATTATTTGCAAAAGTACAATTTTATCCTACAAATGAACAAACGCATTTATCCGATAAAGCGTATCTTTGCCGTACTAATAAAACTACAATGTCAGCAGTAAGAGTAAGATTTGCCCCAAGCCCTACAGGACCGCTTCATATAGGAGGAGTTCGAACAGCACTATATAATTATCTTTTTGCAAAAAACAAAGGAGGAAAGATGATATTGCGTATTGAAGATACAGATCAGACTAGATTTGTAGACGGAGCTGAAGAGTATTTAATAGATGCTCTTAAATGGTGTGGTATTGACTTAGATGAATCTGTAGTTCATGGAGGTGATTTTGGCCCATACAGACAATCGGAAAGAAAAGAAATGTATTTGCCATATGCTAAGCAGTTGGTGAGAGATGGATTTGCGTATTATGCTTTTGACACTGCAGAAGAGCTTACTGCAATGAGAGAAAAAATGAAATCTGCAGGAGTACCTTCTCCTCAATATAATGCAGTTACCAGAACAAAAATGCAAAATTCCTTAGCGCTTTCTGAAACAGAAGTTAAAAAAAGAATAGATGCAGGAGATCATTATGTCATTAGAATAAAAATGCCTAGGAATGAAGAGGTGAAACTTAACGACATTATTAGAGGTTGGGTTGTAGTAAATACCAACAACATGGATGATAAAGTTATCTTTAAGTCAGATGGAATGCCAACTTATCATTTAGCTAATGTAGTAGATGATTATACCATGAAGATTTCTCATGTGATAAGAGGGGAAGAGTGGTTACCTTCAGCTCCTTTACATGTTTTGTTGTATAGATATTTAGGATGGGAAAATAAAATGCCAGAGTTTGCACATTTACCTTTAATCTTAAAGCCGGATGGAAATGGAAAGTTAAGTAAAAGAGATGGTGATCGTTTAGGTTTTCCAGTATTCCCTACAGAATGGATGAATCCAGAAACTGGAGATATCAGTTTAGGATATAGAGAAAGCGGATATTTAACAGAAGCATTCATTAATATGTTGGCTTTTTTAGGATGGAACCCAGGAACTCCGCAGGAATTGTTTTCCATGAATGAATTATGTGAATCTTTTTCTTTAGAACGAGTAGGAAAATCAGGAGCAAAATTTGATTTTGATAAAACAAGATGGTTCAATCAGCAATACTTAAGAGCAAAATCAAAAGAAGATTTAGCAAAGGATTTACAAGTAATATTAAAAGAAAATGGGGTAGAGGCAGATGATAATTTTGTTGCGACAGTTTGTGAGCAATTAAAAGAAAGAGCGACTTTTGTTAAAGAGATGTGGGAAGAAGGGAAATACTATTTTGTAGCCCCTGCATCTTACGATGAAAAAACAATCCGTAAAAAATGGAAAGAAGACACTCCTAATCTATTGTCAGAATTTAAAAATAGGATAGAAGCAATTTTAGATTTTTCATCTGAGAATATTGAAAAAGAATTTAAATCGTACTTAGAAGAAAAAGAGTTAGGAATGGGGAAGTTGTTACCTGCATTTAGAGTTTCTTTAACAGGACTTGCAATGGGCCCCTCTTTATTTGACATTGCATTTCTTTTAGGAAAAGAAGAAACAATAAAAAGAATAGAAACTGCTTTAGAAAAAATAAACCGATGGGATTAATTACTTTAGAGGGGATTAGAGTTTTTGCATATCACGGACATTTGCCGGAAGAAGCGGTGTTAGGAGGTCATTTTATTGTGAATGTATGGGTGACTGCAGACACTTGTGAAGTAGAAAAAACAGATGACTTAAATGACACTGTAGATTATGTGAAAATCATAGAAGTTGTAAAGGAGCAAATGGCAATCAGAGCTGATATGATTGAAGTTCCTGCCAAAAGAATTGTTGATGTAATCTTGTCTTTAAATAATAAAGTACAAAAAGTAAAAGTGGAGCTAGAAAAAAGTCAACCACCAATTGCTGCTGAATTTGATAAAATTTCAGTAACAATAAAAGGAGAAAGGTAGCGCTTGCAAGAATGCAATAAATAATTAAATTTGCATTTCAAAAAAAATTGAGGGTCTCGTGGCCGAGCGGCTAGGCAGTGCTCTGCAAAAGCATCTACAGCGGTTCGAATCCGCTCGAGACCTCAAATAAAAGCCCCTTGTAATCTAGTGATTATAGGGGTTTTTTGTTTTAGTAGGACAGATAGTAGGACAGAATTATGATAGTTTTTGTCTGTTTGTGTTAATAAACTTGAATTTTTGTGTGTGATTTCTCCCTCTTTTTTAATCGATTGTTGAGGTGTCTACTCGACAAACTTTTCCATATTAAAATGGATGCTTATTGGTTCAATGTCTGAAGTATCAAATTCTGCAGGTTTTACTTTACCTATTGCGTAGGGAAGTAGTTTAGTTATTGCGTTTATGTATTCTGTTGGGTTTGTTATTTGATTTAACA
>MDTB01119832.1_pt1 | contig 15988 bp, 14 predicted proteins | sample 811161 | NCBI WGS metagenome assembly MDTB01 (sample SAMN05326650, study PRJNA326480) | marine metagenome | isolation source: seawater | place: Mediterranean Sea | collected 2009 | reverse complement strand
TAAATTATGTTTTGAATAATCTATAAAGGCTTTTAATAGGTGTATTTGCCCCTTCCAAGGTTTAATTCTAGCGACATGACCAATTACGTAGGCATTCTCTGAAATTCCTAGTTCTTTTCGAGTATGCCTTCTTGCATCTGGACATCTTTTTAGTTCACCTGATTTAATCCCATTTAAGACTACAAATGATCGCTGACGGATATCACCCTTCAGGGCAGCTTTAATTAATTGGCCATCACAAATTATACAATTTGGAATCTTATTTGCTAAAAAGTTTAAAAAGGATTCGTAAAGTCCGAAATATCGATTAGAAACCAGGTCTTGAAGATGCCATATTATGGGTATTTTTAACATCTTACAGGCCAATCCACCAGACATGTGAGTGAAGAAACCTTTGGTTATGACAATGTCTGGTTTTCGAGGATTAATTAAAGCCCTAGTTTTAACACTATTTATTAAAATTAGAAAGATATTATATATTAGGGAGAATGGGTTCGGAATACGAATTTTATCATTGTTTAAAGAGATACTCGTAGAAATATATGGAATAGGATTATAAGTGTTATATGGAATATTGTGTTCTTTACATAAACTTGTGAAGGCCCCATCAAAGGGAATTAGTATTTTGAGTTTATGTAATCTTTGCTTAATAATCTCTTCAGCAAAATATAAAGTACTGTATTGTACCCCTCCCATTTTAGAACTGTCTTCAATAATGATAATATTTTTTCTATCACTCAAAGCAATTTAACCTCTGTTATTTAAAAAATAATTAATTGAAAATATCTCCTTCCCTTAATTTTAATTTTTTTATTATATCTAAATGGCCTATTCTGGAATTATTAATTATACCCTTTTTAATCAATAAAATTTTATCACGAGTCGTTACTTCTATACCTTTTCTACCAATGTTGATAATCATTCCACTATTAATATCTTGTGAAATATTATTACCAATCTTTACTTTATCAATCCATAACCTTTCATTACTTACCTTAGTCCAAGCTCCTGAACCAGATGAACATGCTTGAATTAAATTCTTGATGCTTTCAGCATTGCAAGACCACTGTATTTTTTTATCAATATCTGTGACAATTCCGAAGTAAGATCTTTTAGAAAGGACTTGGGGTTTCATTTCAAGTGTTCCATCTTTACACTTTTTAATAAAACTTGGAACTAAGTTTATACTAGCTATTGTTGTCAAATAAATTAATCTTTGTTCTGTAATACCATTTTCAATTCTAATTTTATTTTGTAATACTATATCTCCAGAATCGTAAACAGATGTCATCAAGTGAATGGTCACACCTGTATATTTTTCGCCTTTAGCAATCACCCAAAACCAAGGATTACCACCAGCATATGCCGGCAGTAATGATGGGTGAAAATTAAAAGAACCTACCTTGGGAATTCTCAATATACTGTTGGGAATTTTTCTGTAATAACCAGCAGAAATAATTAAATCTGGTTCCATCGAATAAATTTCAGAGGCTAATTCCGTATTTAGCTTATTTGGGCGCATAATTCTTATGCCATCAGTATTAATGAAAGATTTTTTTAACCGTAGTGGTAGAATCTTATACTCAAAATACATCCGGTCAATCAGGCGTCTAAAAAAGTTTAACATTGAAAAGAATTTTGTTCTTTTCGATCTTAATTCTTGATTGTGATTAGTAATGATTCCTACCAGTTCAATATCATCTTGAACTAATAGTTTTAGGTAATGGTATTTTGAAAATTGGGAGTTCTCATTTAAAAATAATAAAACTTTCAATTTCTTTGCTGTTTTATTTTTACTCATAAAAACTCAATAAATCATAAAACATTTATATTTCACGAATGGGTTATATCTATAATTAAATTTTTATATGTTTTATTTATTTTGTATCAGGGCTCTTTTTTAATTTTAAAATTTTAATCTCCATTAATTTAGCATGACTTAAAAAAAGATAGATACTAGCATATATAGCTAAAAGAAGACCTCGAGCACCATCTCTAAAACCTTGTAGAATAATATATCTTTTGAAAAAGATATATGGTGGGCCGATTAACCATTTAAAATAAGAAAATTTGATATCTCTTTTTTTTAGTTCATCTGCCTCATATCTAGTATACCTATCTAAGTTGCTTAGCTGCTTACTGATATTTGGCATACCATTATGAATCAATGATGTGTCAAGTATTCCAATTTCTCCAGGTACCACTATACGTGAATGCACTTCCCTATCCCACCATTTCCCATATTTTTTTCTAAATAGTCGAAACTCCCAATCAGGATATAGGCCGCCATACTTCAACCATTTGCCTAAGACATGATTTTTTCTTGCCATTTTAAAACAATGTATATTTTGATTGGAGCTTTCTATAGCACTACGAATGATATTTTCAGCACCGTACTCAAGTAATTCATCTGAATCTATTTGGAATACCCAATCATAATTACAATGTTTTAAAGCCCAGTTTTTCTGTTTTGCTGAATTGATATATTCATTTTGAATAACCCTGGCGCCAAAGCTATTTGCAATTTCAATAGTTCTATCAGTACTGAAAGAATCTATTACAATAATCTCGTCACCCCACTTTACCGACTCTAGGGAAGATAATATTGTACTTTCACAATTAAATGTGGGAAGTAATATTGAGATATGATTATTTGCTTTGATTACTGGTTAAAATATGATTTAAGTTAAAATTGCTGTGTACATAAGAATATATTATGGCCCACAGCATAAATATTGGAACCCCCGTTTGTACTAAAAAGAAATTGCCATTTAAAAAAATTGAAACAATAATAAATATTAGAAGCCCAATCATAGTGAAGAGCATTGTTTTGTGCTCTCCTATTGCCTCTGAATAAATTCTGTATATTTTTAATAGAAGTAATAATGGCGCAAAAAATAAAGTGGCCCCTGGTATAATCCCAACAGTTGAACCAATTTGCAGGATATCATTATGAACCCAACCCTGACTACCCCAACCAGTGCCAAGTGGGTTTGATATTATCGAATTAATAGCAGTTTTTGCACGGGCTAATCTTACACCCCCACTAGAATCATACCTAGTATCTATCTGACCGGTTAATGCCTTAAAAGTAGAAATATATCGTCCTTCTACTGGCTGTGAATAAACATAAAACACAAAAACTGTTACTAAAAACCCTATGTAAAATTTCAATTTTGGCATTAGACGGTTTTTATACTGGAATATTGTCTGAAAAAGCAAAATTGTAATTATCAACCATGACGCCCTGTTACCTGATAAATATATGGAAAAAAGATTGATTAAAATGAATGCAGTTAATAAAAGATTATTATTAACTATAGACTCTTTCTCTGATTTCAAGAGTAATAATATTGGAAATACTGGTGGAATGAGATTTGCAGCTAGATGCGAACCCCAAAAAAGGAATGCCAATCGAGAAAAATATACTGTTTCACCTATACCCTTAGGTTGGTGAGGAAACCCAAAAATATTTGCAATTAGTGATGGGAATACAAATTCAATGATACCTATTATTGATATGGTAGTAGCAGCATATAAATATATTTTCAATAATCTAATGACATATTCTTTATTAAAATGAATATGTTTTGCCATGAAAAATACCAATATAATCAATAAAGAATTTTTAAACTCTAAAAGCACCATGTAATTATACCTTGTTATCAAATCAATAGTAAAAAAGGTAACAAAAAATAAACCTAGTATAAACATGCTTGTTGGCATCTTCACAAAATTTGAAGGTTTGGTAATAATTACTCTAATAATACTTGCATAGATAAATATTTCAATGGGATGCAATTTAAGGCCCTGAATTGGTTCAAATGTTCTGTACCCCAGAATAAAGGCAGCGATAATCCACTCTAATGATTTTTTTAGACCATTTTTTGAAAATAGGATTGTTTTCAACCCTAGAGCTGTGAATCCAATAACTAATAAATTAATTATCATATTGTTTTATTTTAAATATGTAAATAATTAAATCAGAACTCATAAAATAAATGAAGTCTAAAAATATTTTACCAAGATTATGGATGCAATCCCGATAATGCATCATAATTCATTTAACCTATTATGAAAGGTATCTAGTCTTTTTGACCAGTGAAATTGTCTGCGAATTTTTGGAATTAGTTCATTATATTGTTTTAATCCGTTATAATCATTTATTATTTCTTCGATACCAATCCTTAATGTTCTACTATCAGGCTCAACAATTTTTACCCATTTATTGAAAATATTTTTTTCTTGCTCATTCAAACCTTTTTTTGCTATATCAATGACTTCTGGAACACCATCTACATTTGTTGCAACGACAGGACTCCCGCAACATAAAGCCTCTGCAATTATAATTCCATAAGGCTCAATTTTTGAGGGAATTAAAGTTGCCTTGCTTACAGATAATTGTTTTATCATGTTAATGGAATTTAATCTCCCTACAATGGAGATACCTTTGGTTAGTTTCAGTCCTAAATGATCGAGCTCTTTTTTATTTCCTCCTGCAATTACCAAGGGTATATCATTATATTTTTGGAAAACTTTAAAAAGCAAATGGAGACCTTTCTTGGGTACAAACCGTGCAGCAGTAAAAAGTTGATTATCTTTATTTTCTATGATTTTATGATTTAAATAAGATTCATTTACACCATTGTGGACTTTAAAACATTTCCCAGAATTACTTTGGGGAAAGGTTTTTAAAAACTCATTAAGTAAGAATTGAGAACAACCAGTTATATATTCTGCTGAAAAAAATAATTTATTGTATAAGTAGTATCTTAGACTTTTAATTTTTAGATCACTCATTCTTTCAACTTCATTTCCGTGCAGGGAGATAATCAGTTTAAATCGAAACATGAGTTTTAGAAGGTAACATTCAAATAATTGATGGTCAGGAAAATGAAGATTTACTACATCTGGTCTATTTTTAGAAAAATAAATAATTAATTTTATTATCGTAAGTGGTTTCAAGATAAACCATGCAAGAAATAAATCCAGTCGTAGATCATTTAATAGATTAAAAGGACTATGTAGAAACAAATATCGAATTATTTTTAAATCATCAAAGTATTCAAATGTAGGTAAAGATCTTGGATATTTGTTTGTGAGTATTTGAACATGCCAACCTTGTTTTTTCATAAAAGAAGCATATTCTTTTGTCGCATTTTCTAATCCTCCTAAACGAGGATGGAATGATGATGTCCAGAGTAAGTACTTTTTTTTAATATTTATTTTCAAGGGCTACTTAACAAACTTATTTAAAGATAAAAGTACTAGTGAGAAAAGTAGAACACTCTAAAAATCATAAAAATAATCAAAATTTAAATCTTCAATTTTTAAATTATTAAAAAATGGTAATCTCACTATACGGTCACTTATATCTTCAGTTACAGGACAATCACCCTTTTTCCCACCAAACTTTTTTCCCATTTCAGACAAATGCAATGGAAGGTAATGGAAGACCGCCTCAATACCATTATTTTTTAAATGTTGAATAAGTTTATTACGATGTTCAAGTGTTGGAGCAATAAGATAAAACATATGATATGGATGATCGCAATTTTCAAGTATAATCGGTAATTGAATGTCATTTTCATCAGCCCAGTCTTTCAAATTTTCATAGTAAAAATCCCATATTTTTTTTCTTTTTGCTTGGATTAATGAACGTTTTTCTAATTGGCCGTATAAAATTGCGGCTAAAATATCAGATGGTAAATAGGATGAGCCAATGTCAACCCACGAATATTTATCAATTTCACCCCTAAAAAATCTACTACGATTTGTGCCTTTTTCACGGATAAGCTCTGCTCTTTCCAAAAACCTTTCCTCATTGATAAGTAACGCGCCACCTTCCCCACAACTGAAGTTTTTAGTTTCATGAAAACTTTGAGTAGCAAGAGCTCCAAACGTCCCTAGATAGCGGCCATTATATTTACCAAATAAACCATGTGCATTGTCCTCAATAACTGGTATACCATATTTATTGGCAATATTCATAATGATATCCATTTCACACCCTACACCAGCATAATGCACCAGGATTATTGCTTTAGTTCTTTCTGTGATACAACTTTCTAATCGGTTTTCATCTGCATTCAGACTATCTGGCCGTATATCAACAAATATTGGTCTTGCGCCACGCAAAACAAAGGCATTTACCGTAGAGACAAACGTAAATGATGGTACAATTACTTCATCACCTTCAGTTATATCTAAAAGAATAGCGGCCATTTCTAAAGCATGAGTACATGATGTTGTAAGAAGTGCTTTTTCTATTCCTAAGGTAGATTGTAATAATGAGTTACATTTTTTTGTGAAAATACCATCACCCGAAATATGCCCATTGTCAATAGCCTGATTTAAATATTCAAGTTCATTACCTTGAATATCGGATCTATTAAAAGGAATCTTACTCATTGATATTTATAAATTATTTGCAATAATAGCTTTAATCATCACTAACTCTGGATCTTTAATTTCAAAAGAATATCCATCATTATTATTAATATGTTGGTATATCCTAAATTCTGTTCTAAAAATACTACCAGGGTATTTCATGCTATTTGATATTAATGGCATTTTATTAAAAGTATATGCTATACTATCGCCTTCTATTGATCTACAAAATAATGACCTATATTGATCATCATCGATATTCAAGTTGATTGATTTAACAGTGCCATCACCATAAGATAATTCTATTACATTCTTTTTTTCATTTTTTGAGGATGATTGAATAAAATAATAAAATTTTGACTCCATAGATATTTTTTGTCCTGGATATATTTTTTCAAACCCAATTACTTTATCATCATTTATATATAACGGTAATATTAAATCTTTGTATTTCATGTCATAAAACCAGGGGATTGCATTGAACAATGATTCATTTTTTTTAAATAAATAAAACTGTACTGGGAAAAAAGAATAACTATCATAAAGAGAAAATTGTTTAAGTCTTAAACTATCTAAAAGCCTGTTTAAACTGTTATACACTAATTCTGTACCTAGCGGGTTATGCCAAAATTGTAAAGGTTCCAGTTTACTATACAATTTCCAGTTTCCAATTAAAATACCAATAGTTCCATTATTATTTAGTACTTGTTTTACTTTTTGATCATCTCTGAACCATACGATATCATTTGACTCAATAAAAAATTCGAATTGAGCTGGAGCATCACTTATAATTGGAATCTCATCACTAGGTACCCTATCTACAATTTTATCGTAATCAATAAAATCCATGGTTTGGCTCAAATAGCTAGCATAGATGGTACCGCTCCATAGAATTATACTAGCAATTATTCCTATCTTAGATTTTATAAAAAGGTAATAAAAACCAAAAACTATCCATGGAAATAAAAAGAGGACATGCTGAGGAGCAATTTGTGTCATTTGTGGTAGTGAGATAGGTTCAATTAAAAATATACTTATAATATATGGTGCAATGCCGGCTAAAATCATTGGATGTCTTACGCTTTGATCACGTGCTACTTTGTAAGTGCCATAGACAATGATTAAACCATAAATCGTAAATAAAATATCAATGTAATACGATGATAATGGAGTCTGATACCTTCCAAATAAAAAAGTGAAAATAATCATTATAGGCTTGATAATTGTACTTAATGAAAACCCTCTATGATCAAGTATATAATCGTGATTATAAATAGGAAGCAATGCATTGTGTAAATATGATAATATTTCGGCTAGGTTTGGTATAATAGTAAAAGAAATAATAGCAATAGCAGTAATAAAGTATAATTTTCTTTTAATTTTTATGAATTCTTTAATAAAGATATAGGTTATTAATTGAATAAATAAAAATAAGTGAATGAATAAACAGAGTACTGTTAATGAGAAAAACATATACCTTTTTTCAAAATATTTATCATCATTATACAACAAAAATAATGTTATTACCGAGGTAGAAAAAAAGTATAAAGTATAATATCTAAAGAATTCAATAGTTTGGATAAAGTAAGGGTTTACACTAATAAACACTATATAAAAAATTATGAAACCATTTACTTTTTCACTTTTACTTTTAATGAAAATAATGGTAAAAATTATGTATAACAGCGTTGACCATATCAACCCTTGCTGTCTATAAATTAAAAAATTCTCAATACTCACATCTCCAAGAAGACTCTTCATTATAGATGTCATTATCGAGAATGGCAGCCCCATAATAGTAAAATTGTTATAACTGAACCACTCATCTCCTCCCCAAGGTATCTTTGGGGCATAAGTCAAGGACATGAAAAGGTGTATAAAATAAAAAAACAAGATAACCAGAACTAAAGTTCTCTTATTTTGTAATTTTTTAATGAATCTTATCTTTAGTGAAGAATTAAAAATATCTAGCTAGAATTATAGATGTTATGAATTAATTTATTTTATTATTTCATCAATAATATATTGTGGTTTATTCCTTACTTGAGAAAGAATCCTCCATAAATACTCTCCTAATACACCTAAAAACACCATTTGTATTCCTCCAAGAAATAGTAAGACCACCATTAATGATGCCCAACCATAAGGCATATTGCCTAAGCCATAGACTTTTGAAATAATAATGAAAATTAAAAATGATATTGAAATGAAAAATAATATTAAACCCAAAAAACTCATCATCCTTAATGGGAAAAATGAATAGCCCATTATACCATCAATAAAATATGTTATTTTTTTTGATAATGTCCATTTAGAGGTGCCAAAAGGTCTTTTTCCTCTTTTATATGGGATGCTTTTACTTTTATGTCCTGTAAAAAGAATCTCACCTTGTATGAATGGATTTGCTTGATTCATTTTCAAGACTAAATCACGAACTTTTTTTGAAATTAGAAAATAATCAAATCCTCCAGCTGGATAATTTGGAAAACTCAATCTGGAAATAATTTTATAAAAGAATTTCGCCGCAATTTTACTTGTGAATGAATCAGCTCTTCCAATTCTTTCACCGTAAACAATTTCAAAATTTTCTTTAAAATGATGGTTTAAAAATTCGTTAATTAATTCGACTGGGTCTTGCAAATCAGCTGAAATAACAATGTAAGCTTTAGAATCGCTGATATCTAGTCCTGCAAGTATTGCAGGTGTTTGCCCAAAATTTCTAGTAAATCTTAGAATTTGAATATTGTTATAAGATTTATTTAATTCAGTTAATTTTTGAAAGGAATCATCAGTTGAACCATCCTCGCAGAAAATAACTTGTCCAGTTAGTTCAGGGTTTCTCTTAATAATTTTATGCTCAATTTGATGCATTAATTCATTAAGTGTTTCTGAATTACAGTAGACTGGGATAATTATACTATAATCACACATTAATCAATTATTTATACCACATTGATTGATGCAATATTCTATCACCCATATTTTTTGCATAAAAAGCTAATCTACCATGCAGTAGCTTGGTGTCGTTAAAACAAAGTATATCTGATGTTTGACATTTAAAAGTCTCAACACTATTTGTCTTTTCTTTAGATTCTAAAAATTTAAAAAATTTATCACACATATTCTTTATAGTATTATTTGGCTTCTCTATCCTGTAATAATTCCAATAAATTGAATTCTCACCGTTAATTATTGAAGTCTTATTAAAATATGCTCCAGTGATATCCTTTCTTATTACAACTTGGGTTTTTTGAAGATCGTTAAGAAGTTGTTTTTCTTCTTTTTCTAAATCAGTTAATAAATTATCTAATTGATATATTGTTGTTTCACCACCTTTGATAGCTTGTTTTTCAAATGCCAAAAATACCATTTCAGCTGGATCACTAAACCAGGCATTATCATTATGAAGAGGTTGTCTAGTATTACTATGAGTGTATACACCTGACTTATCTTTATCATAAATAACTGTAAACCATTTTTTGCGTTCTAAAATATTTTCTAAATCAAATTGTCTATCATCATTAGTGTATTTCATTGTTTCTTCTAAAAATTGTCCAAAGCTATTTAAATCTAGGGTATTTAGAGCATTCTTAATTATCAAGGGATTCCCGTTTGACGCACATTCGTTTAAATTGACTGCCAAATTATTGATATTATGCTTTCCAAAGTCAAAGATTTTCATTGCCTAAAAGTAAATAACTAATCTGACTCAATTAATTTAAAATTATTTATTTCTCGACCTATCACCTTTTTATTCATTGTAAAACAATAATCTAGAATAGATTGATTCATCAATGTATTTATGAAAAATAATTTTATACCATCTGGTTTAAAATCTGAATTTGAATATAATGATTTACCACCTATTGCGTTGATATAAACCAATGCATTTTCTGCTTTACATATCTTTATTAGACTCTCAATCTTATCTTTACCTTTTTCATAATTTTCTTCAGAAGCTACTTTGAACTGAGTATCTAAGTTCAAGTATTTTGAAAATTCAATAATACTGGCAATTGACAATTCAGAAATTGTCTTGGGTTTATGACTGAAAAGATTTTTAAGCAAGAAATCAACAGTTTGATAGTTTGGGGATGAGGCATAAAGGTGTTTTACTGATTTAAAAAACTTATCAATTAATTTATCGTCCCAATTAATCTCTGTATCCATTATTAATTTATTCTGAGAAGATTTTTTTAATGGTATTACAAAATCTACATTATTTCTTAATCTATTTCTGTTTATCCACCCGCCTTTCTTAAAATAATCATTATCAAAAATAATGAACTTGTCAACGGCATTAATCAATTGAAAATATCCTAAGTATGGAAGAAAATATGGTTGCATTATTGCTATTTTCATATTTCTTTTTTTACTAAGCTGATTATTTGATCAATAATATCAAAGTCTAAATCATAGAATAATGGTAAACATAGGACATGATTAGCTACTTTTTCAGATATTTTTCTTTCATCACTATCAACTATATTCTTAAAAATATTTACTGATGGATAAAAATATCTCCTTGGATAAATGTTATGGTTATTTAGTTTGTCAATCAGTTTAAATAGTTTTTTCTTACTTTCAATGATGATAGGAAAGTACGAGTAATTAGTTTTTCCAAATTCGATTTTCTGGAAACTTAAGGCTGGAATATCTCTTAGAGCGGAATAATAGTATTGATACTTTATCTTTCTATCTGAAATTACTTTATCTATGTATTTGAGATTTACTATTCCAAGCGCTGATTGTAATTCCGTTAGCTTACCATTTAAACCATCAAATTGAATATCACTTTTGTCTTTATTATAGCCAAAAAATCTTATGCCCTTTAATTTTTCGGTTATTATTTTTTTCCCTGCAACGCAACCACCACCCTCTCCTGTATTAAGTAATTTTGTTGCATGTGTGCTTAGGACTGAAACATCACCATAGGACAATATACTTTTACCATTATACTCTGAACCAATTGCATGGGCAGCATCATAAATAACTTTTAGTCTATATCTGTTTGCAATTTTTTTTATTCCATCAATATCACAAGGATTACCAAATACATGAACTGGCATTATTGCAACAGTCTTATCAGTAATATGATTTTCTATCTTTTTTATATCAATATTTAATGTATCCTCATCGATATCACAGAAAATTGGTTTACACCTTTCGTTTTTTATTGCACTTACCGTTGCAATCCACGTAAATGCGGTGGTTATTATTTCGCCTTCAAGTTGTAGACCTTTTATTGCTGCCTGTAGTGCTGTTGTACCACTTGAAAAAGTTATATAATTACTAAGCCCAAACTTTTTACAAATTAAATTTTCAAATCGATTAACAAATTGACCATCATTAGTTAGTATACCGCAATCCCAAATATCTTTCAATAAATCATTATAATCCTTGAGAGGTGCTAAAAATGGTTTGGTAACATATGTATTAGGTGTTGTTTTTGTTTTTTCAGTCACTTATTTATTTAAAAATTTTTGATATTTATTTTTTACCAATGGATATTATCGATACACCAATAGGTAGTGAAATACTAGGTAATAAAATTGATTCTATCGAGAATATTTTCTTAAATACATAATTAATAATTTTATTTTCTTGCCTTAAATCATTTTTGCGTATGTTTGAATTAATTAATTTCTCTAATAATCTTATAATTAAAATAATAGGGAATAATAAAGAGTTAAAATAAGAGCTGTAATTCACCGTGAAACCCGTATACCGTAGCATATTATTTATTTTTGATTTGCTATATCTCCTTTTATGATGGCTCAATACATCATGGTTGCTCCAAAGAAACATAAAAGCCGGAACTGTTATAATAACTTTCCCACCTTTCTTAAGGTATTTGTAAATAGTTTGCAATGATAAATCGTCCTCTTCAATATGTTCTAAAACATCAAATAAACATATTATATCAAATTTCTCATCAAAGGGGATATCGTTAGGAAGTTTACCATACGCTACTTTACAAATATTTTTTGATTTAGCGTGAATACGAGCATCATCATTTAGTTCGATTGCCGATAAATCACCATATTTTGAGAGAAAATCTAAATTACCACCAGATCCACATCCAATTTCTAAAATTTTTATCTCACCACTTTTTCCAATATAATGATTGAGAATATTTTTTAATATTGATTTTCTTCCTGTATACCACCAGTGGTAGTCTTCTAAAATTTTCTCAGCAGCATAATTTTGTTTATCCATCTATCTAATCAATTAAATAATAAATATTTTTTGAACTATAATTATTTCTAGCCATATCACCATCCACTACCGGCACCATCACCAAACTGCTTGATCATTGTATTCCTAATCTTTTTACTAGTATATATGGCGTCCGCCCATCTCAATTGACCAGATCTGGATTCATTGATATTATACAAATTAAAAAATTCAAAATCATAATTTGCTAAGAATTCTGCGATTTTATAGTACTTATGATGATTTTCATATAGTGGTACAACTTGCCATTCAATATTTATCAAAGAAATCTTACCTGCTGCTAAATATTTTATGCCCCCCTTTAAAATATCTAGCTCAGAACCTTGGACGTCAAGTTTTAGTATATCTATATGATTGATTTTTTTGACAGAACAGAAATCGTCAAGTGTTATAGTTTCCACATCAATAGATTTCTCATCTTTAAATCCCCAAGATCTTTCATTTGGCTTATGTAGTGAATTCAAGTTAGGGAAATTACTTAAGTATAATTTTCTTGTCTCATTCTTACAACCCATTGCTTGATTAATAATATTAATATTTGGATTATCAATAAATCTGCTACTTAGGTAATCGTATGATTTAGGAGAAGGTTCAAAACTGTAAATCTTATATTTGGGGAAATAACTTTGATACAGCTTAGCTGTATCACCATTGTGAGCACCTAAATCAAAAATAATACCACTTTCTATATTTTTTAATAACTCTCTTTGATCTTTATAAATATCCCTTGAATTATTTCTTAAAAACCAAAATAACTTTTCCTTGATTTTCCACAAAATATCTTTTCTAAATAAATATTTTTCAAAGATGCTTTTTCTATTCATTTAATGACTCATTTGTACATAGAAATAAAAATAATGCATTATCTTATTTTTCTCAAAAAACTATTTAATATGTGAAGCAATTATTGAATCTCTAAGTTCATTTTTAAGATACATTTGAAAATGATTATAAAATCCTTCTTTAGATAGATAATTAACCCATAATTCTCTGCAATATACTTGTTTTTCAACAAACTGATTATTTGTCATACTATGATGAAAATCCACAACTATTTCACCTATTCTTGTCAATTCGCTTGCATTGACCCAAATACAGATATCAGACCAATTAATTTGATCTTCGAAGGGTAACTTGCAATCTGTATCTATAAATAGAGGTATTCTTCCAAGGCAAAGAGACTCATAAAATCTCAAAGAATAATTTGCTGCTCCTCTGTAACATAATATATAATCACTCTCAATTATATTATTGATGTATTCAGTTCTAGCATTTTTATTTCCTCCTACCGTGCCAAAGGCAAATGAATTACGAATATTGAAATTTGTATTAATATCTTTTAATACTTTTAAGCGATTTAATATTTGTTTTCTTTTCAATAATGCTGGTAATACTGGATTAGGAACATACTGTGTACTCTTAGAATGATGAAGCAAACCTGTTAAAATATTTTTTAAAATTAGTCCTGCTAAACGAAAAATAGGGTATGTTGCAATCCCATCAAATCCAATAAGAGGATATTCATTTTTATTTCTAGTGATTAACTGTCCATTAAAATATTCAATTAATAAATCTTGTTTTACATCGCCTGATAAAATGAATTCATTATGTTTTAATTGTGATTTATAACCAGAATATTTTAAAAATATACACTTAGGGTGATCATATAAAATTTGATGATCTCCATCAATCCAAGCATATGTTATTTTTCCAACTGCCTCAGATTTTGATATAAAATCATTAACTAATCCTAATTGATTTTTATCGATATAATAATTGACAGTCATAGGCAAGAATACTGCATCTGATTCAACGATTTCATCAGTTAAGACAAACAAACTCTTATAAAATTCAAAATCAAGAGCCCAAGTCTTCCATTCAGATGTTCCATCTCCCCACCAAGCCCTTATTGGATGAATCAGGTACTTCAGCCAATCTTTAGTATCTGCGTGTCCCTTTTCAGTATAAATCTTTAATGGAGGAATTATCTTGTATTGATCAATCATATATGTTTCGTTGAACAGCACTTCCAATTCTATTAACTATATTGATTGTACTTAGCACAAATAGATCAAAACCATTTATTGATTTATTTATTTTTTTAACTTTGCGGTAAGCATCGACCCATGGAAACCAAACCCACGATGCTAACCATTTTAGTGACGAAAACAGAGAATCAATTTTAATTGGGTAATTCGAATACATATCAGGCCATTTTTTTCGTACCAAAAAGTGAGCTCGGCCATACATATAATGTTGGTTTATTAATCCATTCCAAGTTGGGCGATGAATATGAGCCACCTTAATCTCTGGAATATAAACTACCTTCCAACCTTTTTTCATTACACGCCAGTTATAATCCACATCTTCACCACGAAATAACGTCTCATCATATTTACCAACCTCATTAATTACTTCTTTTTTATAGGATGCATTGACGCCAGGCAAATTTTTTACTTCGCAAGTTGTGTAATGATGTGGAAATGTTGCCATATCAGAGACTTGGGATAAAAAGGATTCACCTATATTATCAATAACATCACCACCAATGACACCTGCATTTAAATATGTTTCATGTGCTTTTATAATTCTTTCAACCCAGTCAGGAAATGGACGAGCATCATCATCAGTTTGAAGAATTAAATCACCTTCACAAAAGGGTAGACCAATATTTCTACTTGCAGCAAGATTTACATTGTGTGTTCTAAGTATTTTAATTTGATTAAAGCTGTTTCGCCATTGCTCTAGTATTGGTTGACAATCATTAATACCACCGCCATTAACAATAACAATTTGATCAGGAATACGAGTCTGTTTCTTTATTAGCGCTTCTAAGGTACCATTTATAAGATTCCCTCTATTGTAAGTACAAATAAATACAGAGACTTGTTGAATTACTTTTTTGATTCTTTTGTGGCGAGGATTAACACATCTGCGCTAGACGTGTTTTTAAATAAATAAATTTCAATTAATGATAATAATATATATGGTATTTGCAGAATTCTTTGGTATCTAATTTTGTGATCTCTAAAAATTTCAAAAATAGTATGTTCTCTCAATCCAAAACTTCCCATGCTAAGAAAACACTTTTCTACTTTTAGTCCAAAATTAGATAATAATAATCTTAATTCAGATTGTGTATACCCATCTCGTTCGTGCTCTTCATGATCATGATGTTTTGAATTAAATGCTCTAAAATATATATTATTATTAGTTGGCATTGGGACCCTAAGGAATAATTTTCCATTTTCAACATTTAGAGAATGAATTACATTTTTTATGAAGTTAAAATCATTTTTGACATGTTCTAGTACATGGGAACAAAAAATTAAATCATAATTAGTTTGGAGTTTGTTTTTTT
>MDTB01222466.1_pt1 | contig 15990 bp, 20 predicted proteins | sample 811161 | NCBI WGS metagenome assembly MDTB01 (sample SAMN05326650, study PRJNA326480) | marine metagenome | isolation source: seawater | place: Mediterranean Sea | collected 2009 | reverse complement strand
TACTGGCCATAGCCGATAATAACACCGTTCCGTAATCAGTCATTTTATTAAGTCTGATCATTGCAGCACCTTGCAACACATAACAACACCTGAGTTATACTCGAGAAAACTTTATATAAGACCAAAATAGTCTGTATTAAACATATATCGTTATACCTAGTGTTTAATCAAGTGGTAAATGGATAATTATTGCCGCAATTCAGACGAAAAAGATGAGGCAAAATGAAGCGGAGTAACGCAAGCACATGGCTTATCGGATAAGGGATCAGTTTATGCTAAAGCGCCGCGGCGTATAGCGATCACCATCAAAATCATCAAATAAATCAGTAATATCAGGATGATCTATTGGCCCTGACTCAGCATCAGGGACGAGATTTTGCTGACTGACATAAGCGGTATAGAAACTATCTTCGTTTTCAGCCAGCAAATGATAAAAAGGCTGCTCACGGCTAGGACGCACCTCTGCCGGGATCGAATTATACCATTCTTCGGTATTGTCGAATTCCGGGTCAACATCAAACACTACACCCCGAAAAGGATAGTGTTTGTGACGCACAACGTCTCCAATATTAAACACTGGACTATTAATTTTTTTATCTTTTTTATCCATCATTAAAACCATCAAAGACTAACTCCGCTATAACAGCAAAGCAATGAATTATATATAAGAATGATATTTGCCGATTAAAGACGTTCTTTTACTTTAAGAACCTGACGGCCTTTATACATGCCTGTCTTTGGGTCCATATGATGTGGACGGTGCAATTCACCTGTTGTCTTATCCTCGACATAGGCATCATGACTAATCGAGTCATGTGACCGACGCATACCACGCTTGGAACGTGTTACTTTACTCTTTGGAACTGCCATATCCGTCTCCAGCTTTAATTAGCGAAATGGTGGAGCTAGACGGGATCGAACCGACGACCTCCTGCTTGCAAAGCAGGCGCTCTCCCAGCTGAGCTATAGCCCCTTAAAATCGCATCGATGTATAAAAAAACATCAGCAGGCGTCTTTATGTGTCAGCAAGGGGCTTTTCGTCAAGCCCCTTGTTGCTTAAAATGATAAAAAGTTGAGCAAAATGATGGAAAATCTTCTTAAAGTGAAGGATTTTCACCCAAAGCCTCAATGACAGCAGGATGAACGATGCGTCCACCCTTAACATTAAGACCGTTCATCAGATGCTCATCCATCTCAAGCGCCTTTTCACCATGTTCAGCCAAGGCAAGCGTATACGGCAAGGTCACATTGTTCAGCGCATGGCTTGACGTGCGTGGAACTGACCCCGGCATATTCGCCACACAATAATGTACAACCCCATCAATCTCATAAATCGGGTCTTCATGCGTGGTCGCCTTAGACGTCTCAAAACAGCCACCCTGGTCAATAGCAACATCAACAAGCACCGAGCCATTACGCATCATGCCAAGGTGATGATGGCGCACCAATCTAGGCGCAGCAGCACCAGGAACGAGAACCGCGCCAACAACAAGATCAGCAGTAGCAAGGTTTTCTTCAATCGCCTGTGCGGTTGAATAGCGTGTTATCAGACGACCATCAAAGATATCATCCAAATATCTTAGCCGCGGCACTGACCGATCGAGAATAGTCACTCTTGCGCCCATACCAACGGCTAGCTTTGCCGCATTAGTGCCAACAACGCCGCCTCCGATAATGACAATATTAGCGGCTTCCGCACCAGGAACACCCGACAGCAATATGCCTCTACCGCCAGCCGTTTTCTTGAGATAAAACGCCCCTTCAGTGATGGCTAAACGGCCAGCAACCTCACTCATCGGAGCCAGCAACGGCAAGCCGCCATTTTGATCTGTCACCGTTTCATAGGCAATCGCGGTACAGCCCGATTCCATCAACCCGATCGTTTGCTTAGGATCCGGTGCCAAATGCAGATAAGTGAAAAGCAGCTGGTCAGACCGCAGCTGCTTCCATTCCACTTCTTGCGGCTCTTTCACCTTAACAATCATCTCAGCATCAGCAAAAACGCTTGCCGCATCAGAGGCAATCTCAGCACCCGCGGCTTTATATTCATCATCGGCTGAACCAATGCCAGCACCAGCGCCGGTTTCTACCAGAACGGAATGGCCGCGATCCGTTAATTCCTTAACCGAATCTGGAACAAGGCCAACACGAAACTCATTATTCTTAATTTCCTTAGGTACGCCAATACGCATAGCAAAATCCCCCCATTTGCATGAACTTCAATTCGTCTATCTTAATCTATTTTTATGTCAAATTTCCTTGCTTTTTATTTATACAAACAGCATAATATTCAAATATAATTCTATATATGGGTTAAATCTTGAAAGATTATTCTATATTACAAAATGATAATGCAACAATCTCATTCAAAGATATTGATCGCATTGACCATGCTATTATTCTCGCGCTTCAGGAAAATGCTCGGCTAAGTAATGTTGAACTCAGCAATAAAATCAATCTATCACCTTCGGCATGTTTACGGCGTGTCTCTAATCTGGAAAAAAGTGGAATTATAACGGGATATCACGCGCAACTTAACACCCAACAACTTGGTTATGATGTTACTATTCTGGTTCAGGTGTCGCTGAATGGTCAATCGGCAAAAATCTTGGCTGAGTTTGAGCAAGAGGCCATGAAAATCCCAAATATTCTGGCCTGTTTTCTGATGGCAGGTGCCAAGGATTACATTATCCGTATCGCGGCAAGAGATGTTGCCGATTATGGTGAGATTCATACCAATTATCTGTCATCCTTGCCGCATGTCAGAAGTATTGAGTCTAACTTTGTTCTGCGCACCGTTACCAACAGAAGCCTGCCTTTAAGCATCAATAGCTATTAACGCATCATGATAATCTAGCGAATGGGCTGAGACAGCAATATTCCGCCCGGCGCCTGCTCACGCAAATGATAGGCATCAGACATGGCATGGATTTCTGCCAATTTTTCATGCAGATATGACCAGTCATCATGCTCTGCTATCGGCGCCCATATCGCCTCAACCTGCTCAATCCGCATATGCACCGGATTAGCTTGCTGAAACCAGGCATGATCAGGCTGGGCATTTGGATGGGCTGGGGCATTGGCCAGCAAATCAGCGGCCGGCTTAAAATCGTTACTTTTATAAAGCGAGGCACGGGCATTGGCATGTGCTCGCGCATATCCGGCCGCACCCCCATACCAGTCAAAACACGCTTCATCAAAGCCAATCTGAGATGCTTTCATGGCCTGTAAGAATGCCGCAACCAGCGCATTTCCCTTGTCCCAACTTGTATCAATTCCTAGCCGCCGTAACATCGCTTCGATCATTGTTTCTTCCAGCATATCATGATGCTTCTGAACCAATTTCTCTAACCGTTCGACCGCAACAAACGGCACCATGCAATCGGCTAATCGGCATAATGCCCAGAATGTCGCTTGCGGCTGGCGGCCATAACAATAGCGCGATTGGTGATCAAAATAAGCAGCGGTGAATCCGGGGTCCATCAGCGGCAGAAACCGCCATGGCCCATAATCAAAACTCTCACCTGAGATATTAAAATTGTCAGTGTTCAAAACACCATGCACAAAGCCCGCCGCCATCCAGCTCGATACCAAATGCGCCAGACGTTCAGCGACCAGCACCAGCAAAGTTTCAGCAGCTTCGGCAATGGGCATATCATCAGCGTTACCCACCCCATAATAGGTCACCAGCGAATAGCGGATCAATCGCTCCAGGCTAGGTGTATCATCAATGTAAATTAAGCGCTGAAAACTGCCGATACGAATATGACCATGTGATAGTCGGGTTAACACTGCAGAGCGTGTCGGCGACGGCTCATCATGGCGGCTCAATGCCTCACCAGTTTCTATTATCGCAAAGGTTTTGGACGTATTCACCCCAAGCGCATCCAGCATTTCTGTTGCCAGCAACTCCCGAACAGCGCCCTTGAGAGTCAAGCGACCATCTGCGCCTCTGGAAAATGGCGTCTGGCCTGACCCTTTGGTTCCAAAATCAAGCAGTTTTTCGGTGATGGGATCAATAATCTGCCCATATAAAAACCCTCTGCCATCACCAAGATCAGGGTTATAGACGCCAAACTGATGCCCATGATAGCATAATGCCAAGGGTTTATTGAGACTTTCCTCAAAGGCTTCAAATCGACAAAACCGATTAATCCAGCTCGCTTCATCAGCCAGTTTATCATCAATCTGTAATCGCTCCGACCATGCCGTATTGCGATAAATTAAGCGCGCATTTGGAAAACTCGCAGGTAAAACCGGAGAATAAAGTGTATCTGGCAGAGATAGATGTTGTGATGACATTTTCATAGCGCATCCTGATCATATTTCCGCTAATATGACAACTATAAGATTTGCGGCAATTCATCACCGCCTCAGAAAATGGCTAGATTGGGAGACCAGGTTCATGCAAACACAAGATATTAACGCTGTTCTGTCGTCTATTGAAACCGCCCATGGGCTACCTAATGGGATGTATATCAATGAAACCATGGCGCAAAAAGAACGTGAGCGCGTTTTCCAAAAGAACTGGACAGCGCTCACTTGCGGTAAAAATGTTCCTCATGCGGGCTGTGTCATGCCGGTTGATATGCTTGGCATTCCCATGCTTGTTACGCGCAATAAAAACGGCGAGATTAAGGTTTTTGAGAATGTGTGTCGGCATCGCGGCATGATCCTTGTTAATGAGGCGAAGCGTCTAAACGGCCCAATCACCTGCCCTTATCATGCATGGGCTTATGATATGGATGGGCATTTGCGCGCGACCCCGCATGTTGGCGGCGCCGATATCCATGACCATGACGCCGTTGATAAAGCCTGCTTGTCATTAAATGAGATTAGAAGCCATGTTTGGATGGATGTTATTTTCGTCAATATAGATGGCAAGGCGGCAGCGTTTGACGATATGCATCGTGATATTATTGATCGCTGGGCTGAGTTTAATCGACCGATTTATCATTCAGGTTCCGATAGCAGCTTTAGTTTGACGCTAAACAGCAATTGGAAACTGGCGATTGAGAATTACTGCGAATCCTATCATCTGCCCTTTGTTCACCCTGGGCTAAACTCATATTCGCGCCTCGAAGATCATTACAATATCGAAGGCCCCGGCCATTTTTCAGGTCAAGGTAGTTATGTCTATAATCCATCGCTGGATGAAACAGGCCGCACCTTCCCAACATTTGATCATATCAGCAATAAATGGGACACGGCCGCCGAATATCTGGCGCTTTATCCTAATGTGCTGTTAGGCGTGCATCGTGATCATGTCTTTAACATCATCATCACCCCTGATGCGATTAATCAAACGACCGAGCAGATTGAAATTTATTACGCAGACCAGTCGGCTCTTGATGATAGTTACAGCGTCATGCGGCAGAAAAATAGCGCGATGTGGAAAGAGATTTTTATTGAAGATATTGGCGTTGTTGAAGGCATGTATAAAGGCCGTTCTGCGCCGCATTATGATGGCGGCAAGTTTTCACCTATTATGGATGGCCCGACACATTATTTTCATCAATGGGTGGCTAAACAAATGGTGGCTTAAGTGCCATAAATCCGATCTAATTCGCCGTTAATAACATGGCTGATGAGAAAATTAGCCAAGCGTTCCAGTTCTTCATAAAACTTACTGCCATTAATATCTGATATGCCCTTATAGCCATGCGATTTATTGCGGACAATTGCATAATCGGATATAGGGGGGGAAATGATAACATTGATATCCTTAACAAAATCATTAAGAATACTATAATCACGTTGTTGTGGTGAGATGCGATTAGGAACAACAATAATATGGGGATTGGAAACCCCGAAATCTTGTTTTAATTCATCAATAGAATGAATAAACTCAAGCGTTGGGCGTAAATCTGTCCACGATAAGGATGATGGCACGATAATCACATCTGTCAGTTTAACAATCTGCATCATACTACCTAACTGGCCTGCTCCACTATCAATACAGATAATGTTATTCTCATCAATAAGGGTGTTTTTAATCAATCCATCAAGTGATGAAATGCCAACGCCATCAAAGCGGTCACCAGTTGGAATTTGCCGAATTTCTTCAGGCGGTAACGTGTTTCTCAACACGGTCGATGATGTTAATTGGGGGTCAGTATCTATAAGGAGCGTTTTGTAATTAGACAATTTCTCTCGAAGCATTTCATACATAAACATGCATAAAGTGCTTTTTCCAACACCGCCTTTTATATTTCCGAAAAATATTGACCTTCCAGGTAATGATAAAGTCATGAGACCTCACGATCGAATAGTTTCTAATATCATCTTATAACATTTGTGTCTATGACGCAATTACATTGATTTTACTTATCAATTACCTGTTATCTAAATCAAAACAGAATTGCATTTATTTTGTATGGGTATTGCTAGTTACCCTTAAAGCTGAGCCATACCGTGTTGCCATCATCATTTGAGCTATATTTAACGTCTTGGCAAAGGGTTTTCACCAACTCCATTCCTCCATTGACTCCTCCCACTGGCTCTCCTCCCTCTGGTCCTATCGTTTTTAGTGTTGTATTTGCGGCAGCATCTTTTTTCCATTGATTAGCATCCGTAGGCCACGCATTATCCGCAATCGTAAAATTCATCTGCTGGTTTTGGCGGCCAACATTAATGCTCATTCTTGCTTCTGATTTATTCCACCAGCGTGCGTAACGGACAATATTTTGCAAGACTTCGCCAATGGCTATCTGAATATCGGCTGGCTAATATGTGGAGGCAAATGCCGGTATTGCCGTCAGCCGATCCCTTTCGGCGTGTTGTTATCAGAAATACTGCTGGCATCTATAGCCGCCTTTGTTTTCATCAGCTTTGCCAGGCCTCTATCTGGCTTGCTCATGCTAGCTTTAACGGTCTTATGGATTGCTATGATATCGGATGCTGATGCCTTGGTTATTGATCTCCGCGTAATTGCCCTTATCGCCATATCTGGCGGTGCTATGCTTATCGGGACAGCAGACCAGCAGGCTATATTTATCGGGATTGCTGGATTGATTGTTCCGGCGGGCTGTCTCTATGGATTAAGCTTTTGCTATATGATAATAAGAGGAGAACGCGGTTTTAGTAATGCCGATCAATGGCTGATGGCGGCGATTGGTATCGAGACAGGCGCAATTGGCGGTATCATAGTTTTTGTTGGCGCTGCGTGGATTGGTGTAATATACTGTGTTTTGATCCGTTTGGTTAGGAAAAAAACAATTTATTTGCTACCATTTGGTGTTTTGCTTGGAATTAGTTTCATAACCTATATAATTGCAGAATAGTTTTGAAAGCTTATGAAGCATACTGCATAAAGAAAAATGCCAATATAATGAAATGATATTTAATTTATATTGGCAGGAGATTTACCTTTGCAACAGACAGATGCAAATATTATGTCATCTATTGAGGTTTTGTGGAACGAAGCCAATGCAATAGAAGTATTAAAAGACACCCAGCCTGTTGAAACAGAATTTCATGCTGATGAAAACGCTGCCAGCAAATATGTTAATACAGAACAAGCCGCTTCTGAAAAACCCGCTTCTAAAAGAGAAGTCAATTATGACTTGGGCGAGATTGGCCAACGGGTTGAAGAAGCCAGTATCATTGATTATGATGGTGAGAAACCTGCTACGGTTGATGATGCCATCAACCGCATCAAGCATGCGACATCCATTAATCCTGCGACATCCCAAAACGCGCCTCAGGCCATGCGAGATGATATTGACATGCAGTCGCCTGAATACTTATTTGGTGAGGCTTTTACCAATCTAGTTCGGCATATCGTGGTAGATTATCTGGATAAATCGGTTGAACCGATTATCCGTGATGCCATTACCAGTGAAATCAAACAGATCGCTAAAAACCCTAAATCAAAAAAGAATTAAGCAGACCTATTCTGGCCGGACTATTCAAGCAGATTGATACCACCGCCACCACAGGTCTACCCGGGACGACAAGAACTAATCTTCCAACCGCCTTTTTGTTAGGTGGTGAAGATCAAGTGACCAATAAAACCGAGGAGATGATTATCCTGATTGCGCCGACAGTGATTGAACCCGAAATTGGCTGCAAATCACCGCATACGGTATTGGATTAAGCCAATGCTTGTATCCATAAAATATATAAATGGAGATGTCTTATCTAGAATAGAGAGCCTTCGCCGCTTCATAAAGATTCCGACTTTCGCTGATATAAAGATCAGCATTGATTCTGCCAGCCGTATAAAGCTCTTTCACCGCCTTCATATCTGCCTCAATCGTCTTCAGATCAGGCTCACCAGTGCCCGCCCCATCTTCACTGCCATATGCAGAAACGTCTGTTGGGGCGCTATTAATCACAGATTGCATTGTCAAGGAAGCCATCATATCAACGGGTCTCTCAACAGGTTTGGATCGCTTAAACATGCTGATAATAATCAGCAAAAGCACCAGCAAAATTCCGCCAAGCACCAACAACACGCCAATCGTATCCTGATTGATATTCCCCTCAAGCAAATCAAGAGAGCCCTTCTGCATATAAGCCCAGACAAAATGGGCAAAATCAACAGAGTTGTTCCAGTATATCTGAATAGCATCCATGTTTTACGCCTCATTCTCAAACTTGCCGTTATCTCTCTTAGCATAATTTGGCGCCTCAATGCTAGCCCTAAGGCATGCCGATAAAGCCATTTCTTTCGGCTTGGAAATGCTGGCAAAATTGCCCGATATTAGCTTGAAATTAAAATCTGAGATTAATCTGCCGCATGACCTTGATATCGGGATTGGTATTGCCACTGGTATGGTCGTGGTCGGCAATATGGGATCACGGTTTCGGTTTAGTTATTCAAGTCTAGGTGATGCCGTTAACACCGCCGCCCGTCTGGAAGCCATGGTTAAACAAAAAGGCGCTGCGCTGAGTGTTGCGGAAAGCACTATCCAAGCCGCGCTATCAAAACCCGGATTGATTAAAATCGCCTCCCTTCCTGTTCGCGGCAAATCTGATCATGTCGTCAATGTATACAGCATTGCCAAAGCGTCTGGGGCTAAGCTGACTTGACCTGTTGCCGTTAACATATGAAAATAGGATATGTTTAATGTATTTTCCGTAGCCAAATCAAAATCACATTCGGCGACAAAGTCACATATTACCAATATTACGCTGGCTGATAAGATGGTTCCAATGATTATTAATCACCGCCAAAACGCGAAACGGATAACCTTGCGCGTTGATGATGATCAGATTAAAGTGACGGCACCTGTCTATGTCTCACAACATGATATTATGGCCTTTGTTGACAGTAAATCAGATTGGATAAACGCCAGACTAGAGGCATATGCCGATGTTTATAACAACACAATGCCATCCATTATCTATCATGGAATAGAAACCGCCGTTCGGATCACACCTGATTATCATGGCCATCGCTATTACTTGCGGTATTATGATAATTGCCTTTGGCTTGACCGCCCTCTTAAAGCCCGCATGAGCATTGTCAGGCAAATGGAAAAGCATCTCAAAGCAGAAGCGGATACCCATATCCGTCAATTTCTGACACCTGTTCTTGCCCAATTAAACGAAGCCCCTGTCAGCATCATTATCAGAGATCAAAAATCACGTTGGGGGAGCTGTTCAACTTCGCGGAAACTATCTTTCAGCTGGCGCCTGGTTATGGCACCGCTTGAGGTCATGCGATATGTTGTTATCCATGAGGCGGCGCATCTAAAGCACCATAATCATAGTCAGCAGTTTTGGTCGCTTGTCCATACGCTGATGCCCGAATATCAACAGCATCGCAATTGGCTGAAACAACATCAGAAGCAAGTGATGGCAAAACTGGATAGGCGACTGGCAGGCCTGGATGCCAGACCAGACGACCAATCGCCAGATTGAGCCATGCCTTTTTAAGAGTATTTGGTATAGTTATCGTCAATGAGCAGTGGAAACTTCATTTGACTAATGATATATCCTGATGAGTCCATTGATTTTAGAGTGTAGTATTTAATCTATGTATCGCTTAGCTAATATTATCATTACTCTGATGCCTGCAATCTTTATGATTAGCATGATCAATGGCAAGACAGCATTTTCTGAGGAACCGGTTTGCCTAGAGCCGATCGATAAGTTTGTTGATCCGGGCTATTGCGCTGGCCTGTCCATTGCCTATCTCGAAATTCTGGATGATCAGAACAAAACTCAGGCTGTAGAAATATCAAATGCCGTTAAACAAACAAAAATTGTTCATGAGCAATGTCATAAAACGAAATATGAGGATGCGTTTGCCCTTGGCCAAACCGCTTTTCACCGGATGCTGTTTTATATAACTCCTGACAGGCTAAACAAGCGTCTGTCGGAATGTTATTCTTTGTTAAATAAATACCGCATATCCATAGAAACCAACTCTGCAAATAAGTAAAAAACCAAACCTTTGCTAGTCATCATTACGGTTGCGAATCATGTGATTTAAGGGGCATTTCAGGAAAGATAAGATGCTGTTATGGTGGGCGCGGCAAGGATTGAACTTGCGACCCCTACGATGTCAACGTAGTGCTCTCCCACTGAGCTACGCGCCCATAAAACAACTTGTCCATTCTATACCCTAAGCCGACTATAAGTTTCAATCGTTTTCTTTAGATTAATTTTTGGTTATCTTGGGGTAACATGACGCGCAGGATATCATGACACTAGACAGCAACGATAAAGATCACAAAGACACCCTTAAAGATGGCAAAGCTGTTATCGTGACAGGTGCGCTGCCGAGTGTTGTTGTCAAATCAGGGGGAAATCAACGGCTCATCATATCGTCACCACATAGCGGCAGGCGCTATCCTGATCATTTCCTGACTAGTACATGCCGCACGCTTGCCGAATTGCGGCAAGTCGAAGATGCCTTTATGGATATATTGCTGACCCATTTTGGGCTTGATGCCATGCAGGTTTATGCTGATTTCCCACGCAGTTTTGTTGATGCGAACCGCCATCAAGATGAACTGGAAAAGCATATCTTTGATCACTTGAGCGACAGCATTAAGATTAAAACAAGTCGCTATACAAAGGCTGGGCTGGGGGTTATTCCGTCACATTTATCGCGCAAAAAACCTATATATGACCATAAATTGACCGAAGATGAGCTAAACATGCGGCTCAAGAGCTGTTATATGCCATATCATCATGCGCTGATGAGCATGATTGAAACCGGCAAGGCAAGTGGTGAGGTTATTTTGCTCGACATCCATTCCATGCCTTCAAGTTTGGGCATATCGGAGGCTGATATCATTATCGGCACATGTCATGGAAAGTCAGCACCAACATGGTTAAGCAAATGGATAAAAGACTATTTCACCAAGCAAGGGTTGAGGACACAGATGAACACACCCTTTTCTGGCGGTTTTATAACCAGTCATTATGGCAGCCCCAAGGATGATGTTTTTGCCCTTCAGATTGAGATTAATCGAATGCTTTATATGAATGAGCAGCATCTGACCTTATCGCCCGCATGGCATGAATTTGCAAAAATACTGACAAACCTGATCAATCAGATCAGCTTGGTTATCCTGAATAAAACGCCTATAACCCCGCCCGCCGACTAAAGCGGAAAGGGTCAACCGCGCGCCGCATCGCGGCATCAAGAGGTGATGGCTCCTGACAGATATCAGCGGCAATAGCCTCCGCCAAAAGCGGTGCTGTTACCATGCCGCGTGATCCCAAGCCGCCAAGAACATATATGCCATTGCCTATTGCGCCAGCGATAGGTTGTCGGTCGGGGGTTGTCGCCCGAACGCTTTGCCGCCCCTGCCATTGATCAGGCGAAAAGGATAAATGCTGTTTCAGAACATCTGGTAAGCGCGCATAATTTTCTTTATGTGCGTTAAGGCTGACCTCATTTTCAGAGCCGATATCATCGCCATCCTTAAGCCGCTGATAGCTTGCCCCAAGCGCATAACTGCCATCGCTGGCTTGCGCCAAATATCCACCAAAGCTCATCGGCAGGCTGATCTTGATATCCGTATCTGCTGGCAGGTGACTGACATGACCACGATTGCCAGTGATTGGTAATATCGGCTCAAGCCGCTTGCCCCACAACGCGGAAAGCCCTATGCCGGCCGCAATGACAACGACATCCGCCGCAATATCATCACCATATTGATCAGTCAGGATAATCGCGTTCTGGGGCGCTGATAGATGATGGATTTGCACCCCATATCGGCATTGCACACCTTGAAGCAATGCGTTAACCCATTGCCGCGGATCAACAGCCCCAGCATAGGGGTAATGAAGCCCATTCTGCGCCGCCTCATTATGCGGTAAATCTAAACCAGACTGATTTGCTGGCGTATCATCATCAATGCTATGAAACAGCGTTTCCGGCCATGCTTGCGCCAGCAGTTTCTGTTGCCGCACAGCTTCCCTGTCATCTTTGGCCAGCGTGATTAATCCAGCACTCTTGCCAGCGCTCATGCCAGCACCTGAGCCTAGCCCTGCCCCCATTGCCAGTGCAGAACGGCGGGCAAAGCCAAAGGCATTGTGCGATAGCCAGCCATGATCGGTATAACTGGCGGTCAGCCGAGGCGATTGCAAGGCGGCGATATTCCCGCTTGCCCCATCGGCTGCGGCTGGCGCGGCATCTAGCACCTCAACATCAATCTGTCGTCTGGCCAGTGCCGCCGCTAATGATGCGCCTGCTATCCCGGCGCCTATGATTTTCACACGCCCAATGTCAGATGCAGAGACAGGCGCTGATCGGCCAGCAACACCGCCAGCAACATGGTTTAATAATACGCCAGTGATGCGGTGACGTTTATGACCAAAGCCAGCATGTCTGGTGATATCAAATCCGGCTTGCTTTAATCCGCGTCTGACCGAACCGGCGGCGGTGAAACTGGCACAAACCGCATTTTTGGCGGAACATCTGGCCATATGGCTGAACATGTCATCTTGCCACATATCAGGGTTTCGTGATGGGGTAAATCCATCCAAAAACCAGACATCAGCAGCAAAATCTGAGCCTGATAACATATCGCGCCCATCCTGATAGATCAGATCAAGCGTGATTCGACCTTGATCCAAAAACACCCGATGTCGCCCCGGCCAGCGTGGCGGTAATGCCGCGATCACATCATCGCATTCCTGATGTAATTCGGGATAGGCAGATAATACCGCGCATATCTGATCAGCGGTTAATGGCGCATGTTCGGCGGCAATATAATGCAGGCGAGCATGATTTGGCGCGGTATGACGAAACAGAGATAACGCCAGACAAAAATTAAGCCCTGTGCCAAAGCCAAGCTCAGCTATCGTTGTCAGCGCTGATGATTTAAACCGCGCGGCAAGCTCTGTTGGTTCAATAAAGACAGCCATGCTCTCCGCGTAGCCACTTGCTGATGAAAAATAAATGTCATCATAAAGCCGTGAATATGCGGTAAGGCGATCACCGTCACGGGTAATCTCAATCAACGGGTCATGAAGCGATATCGGATGATCTGGCATAGCGCAGGCCATAGCAGATTTTATGGTGGCAGACTAGCCCAAGCGCATTATTGCGGCCAGTTCTTGAGATCAAGGGGATACAATTGCTCCGCCAAATTGCCGCGCAAAAACACCAATGTCACTGATCCGATATGAATGCCATATTTGCTGACATATGCGCGATTAATGGCGACATTTTCATCTTGCTGATAAATCCAGTCATTGAACTTCACCCGCAGGCTACTATCGCCAATGGCGAGGTCAATATCATAGACCCAGTTGAGCGCATTGCCGCCAATTTGGCCTGATGCAACGCCGATGACATCTGCCGCCTCACCTTCATAACGGAGGCTTCCGTCATCTTGCTGGCCAAGGTTTTTTATAACCCAGACACGGCGATCTGCTTCCCCATCATCATAGAGAAAATACTCATCAAGCGTCAGCGTGTCGCCATCCAGCGTGCCTGTAATATTGACACGGAATTGCCGTTTCAAATTACCATAACGATCCTCAAAAATGCCATAGGCAACAGTGTCACCCGTGAAAAACGTCTCAAGGCTCAAATCAGGGCTGCGCGATTGATGCACCATGGGGGAGCTAGGCGAACAAGCCGCCACCGTGATTGCCAGAATGATCGCAAATATCGGGGCAAATATCAGAGGTGATTTTGGGGCAAATATAGGGGGTAATTTCGGGGCATTAACCCCATGCTGGTGCAACCACTTGATCATAAACGTCTCCCTCAAACCACATATGACCTTAAAATAGACCGCCCTGTGGTTGAGGAAAGTGTTATATTTTTGAGCTTGTGGTAGGGGTTAGTGATGGGGGTGTTACTAGACTGCTAGCTAGATCATATGAATATTATTCGTAATCGCAAGATACCAGCGCATCCTATCTCTTTAATGCGCTAGCGTTAGGTACATAACTACAAAAGCAACGACCTATTTGTTGCTTACAATTATCATCTGAATCTTCTTTTCCTGTTCAGCAAATTGTGCCGACATGTTCTCATTTGTAGTTTTTAACTAGGTGTCCAGATTACTAATCCGAGTATTCAGGCGACCTTCCATCTCATGCATATCAGACTTAATGCCGTTTTCCATATGTAACATATCGGCCTTAATGCCGGCGCGTGTGGAAGACATAGTTTCCTCTAAAACACCTCGCATTGCTTGCGCTAATAGGTCAACGCTCCCGTTCATTTTTGTTTTGGCTGACATAACACATTTCTTTCTGAGGATTTCAAATTTATTATGATCTCATTAAAAGTATTTACAACAAAAAAATTGACATCACGCAACAACGCCCTTAAGGCATAGGTTTTATCGGATATACGATTAGCTTTAGCAATCTTCATACCCCGACTCAAGGCATGTTCTGGCCATGTCTCGCGCGGTGCTGATATCGGCAGGGGGAATGATTTCTTCTAACAATTTAATGTTATCGCTCGCCCTTGCTTCTCCATTAATTACGGCAAGGCTGAGCCATGTATAGGCTATCTTAATATCCTCAAAACACCCCGTCCATCAAAATACATCATCCCAAGATTGTTCTGAGCAAAGGGAACACCTTGCAGAGCGGTCATGCGATACCATTTGACGGCTTGCGCGCTATCCTGCTCTACACCTTCACCATTATCATAGATCCACCCAAGCTTAAACTGGGCAACAACATGCTCCTACTCGGCGGCCTTGCCCCAACATTCGACGGCTTCCTCGCTATCCTTCTCTACGCCTTCGCCCTCAGCATACATCCACGCTAAGTTATTCTGAGCTTCAGCATGCCCCTACTCTGCCGCATTGCAATACCAGTAGAAAGCTTGCTTATAATCCTGCTCTATGCCTTCGCAAAAGTCATACATCCATCCAAGGTTAAACTGGGCGACAGTATGCCCCTGTTTGGCCGCCATGCGATACCATTTCACGGCTTCATCATAATCCTGCTCTACATAATCCTGCTCTACGCCCCAATCATTTTCATACATCACCCCTAGGTTAACTGGGCGACAGCATTACCCTCGTTGGCTAGTGGTTCCCATATAGCAATCGAAGCCTCATAATTACCAGCACTATAAGCCGCCCAACCTTTATCAAAATTATCAGCCATAGCTGGCATAGACAGCACCAGCAACAAAACTATCCAATTATATATTTTCATGATTTTATGCCTTTTGTAGGAACATTGATCCAAATGAAGTATAACAGGAAAAGGTTCAAAATTCGTTAACATGATGAAAAAAACAAAGTTCTGGCGAGTCGCCCCTAAAACGCTAAATAATATATTTAAAACAAGAGCTTAGATAAAACGCTCAGGCAAAAGCCCCGATATCAAATCAACATCAGAAACAGCATCCTGCACTGCCGCACCTGTGATTAAATCAGCCGCTAATTGCGACAAAGCCGGGGCAGTTTGAATTCCGTTTCCGCCCTGCCCTGCAAGCCAGAAAAACCCTGTTGCCACAGGATCAAACCCAACCACAGGATCATGATCAGGGGCAAAACTGCGGAGCCCTGCCCATTGCTGTTCCACCCGCGTCACGGTAAC
>MDTB01194391.1_pt1 | contig 15991 bp, 11 predicted proteins | sample 811161 | NCBI WGS metagenome assembly MDTB01 (sample SAMN05326650, study PRJNA326480) | marine metagenome | isolation source: seawater | place: Mediterranean Sea | collected 2009 | reverse complement strand
GCAACGACTGACCCAGCACCAGCTCTTTCGAAGCAGCACCAGCCTTGTTGTTGGCAACAGCCTTGTTGTTGGAAACAGCCTTGTTGTTGGCAACAGCCTCATTGGCTCTGGCCTCAGGGGGATCGACCCAACGGTGCAACGGCAGCAAGGCGACACCACCAAGCAGAACGCCGCAGGTCAAAGTGAATAAAGAGGCGAGCCGTCGATGGCCCCGCGGAAACAGAAGCACTGGAATGTCCTCGCTGCGATCTCGATTCTGCTGGCCTCCGTGCTGGCCGTTTCCGGCATCAGTGAACTGGATGTGGGGAGAGTGCCCAGTCGCGATGCTCTGCGACTGGCCTCGTCCTCGCGGACACTGACCACCGACCCCACACGTCTGCCTGCGGACGGCTGGAGTTCCCTGCGCGGGCAGGTGCTCTCCGATCGCGAAACCACCACCGACCAAAAGGCCCTCGAGGCGGCGAAATATCACGTCCAGGCCGGGGTCTACGCCACAAGCACCTACGACCTCGATCTCAGCATTCCCAGCTATTCCGCCAATGGATACGTCTGGCTGCGCTGGGATGCAGCACTGCAGACCTATCTCGAACAACAGGGGCAGTCGATCAGCGAGCGGATCACCCTGGTGAATGCCTTGCTGTCCGATGCGGATCCAGTGCTGATGCCGCTGGCACCGAAGCCGGTGCAGCAAGCCGACGGCACCTATTACCAGCTGTTCACCTATCTGGGGCGTTTCTACATCGACAAGGCCAGCTTCCGCCACTTCCCGTTCGTGACGGTGAGCCTGCCGCTGGTCCTGGAGATGGAAGACGTTGAGGGAGGCTTCGATTACGGCAATTTGCGTTTCGAAGCCGATGTCCAGAACAGCGGGATGGGATTGTTCGCCGGGATCATCGGATGGCTGAATCGCGGGTGGTCAATCGCCGAGTATCGCCACAACTACGCCACCAATTTCGGCCTTGGCGGCAGCGCCGATGATTACAGCCTGATCGTTTACGACATCTCCTTCGGCACCTCGGCCTGGTCGGCGTTCTGGCGACTGATGCTGCCGCTGTTGGTGGTCATGGCGATGGTGTTGCTGGTGTTCAAGGTGCGGGCGGACGAACAGGATGCCCGGGCCGGAATCCCTGTGACGGTGTTGCTCACCCTTGTTTTTCTGCAGCAGACGTATCGGGATGAATTGCCGGATTTGCCGTTTCTCACCTTTCTCGATCAGGTGTATGTCGTGGCCTATGTGGTGACGTTGCTGGCCTTTGTCCTGGTGATCTACATCGGTCGCCGCTATGGCGAGATGGAGGACATGCCGGAAGGACCAAAGCGAGACCTGATCGAAAAGCATTTGCATCGACTGGATGAGATCTGGCCGCTGACCGTGGTGATCTTCAGTTCCGTCAGCATCATTCTGTGTTGGTTCACGCTGCCGCCAGGGGGTTGAGCCGCTGCAGCAAACCGCTCGCCATCCTGCTGGGTCCGAAGGTCCGCCCCATCAGGGCGAACAGGGCGCGGACATCATCGGTATGCAACCGATCGTCACGGATCAAGGTGAGCAGCAACCGCCGCCGTAAGGCGGCACCGTCACTGCTGAACAGCAAGCGCAGACCAGCTCCGGCAACCGGAAGCAGGTCACGGCCGGGAGTGGGGGCATCCTGTCCAACCACGTCCAAAAGACTTTCCAACCGATCGAGACGAAGCCGTCCCTCCGGATCGAAGATCACTTCCAGCAACTTCTCGCGCATCTCACTGGTATCCCCCGCCAACAGACGACGGGCCACGTAGGGATAGGCCACCGCAATGATTCTGAATTCCGGATCCAATCGCAGAGCCAGCCCCTCCTGGCTGACGACCGCGCGGATGATCAACGCAAAACGGGCCGGCACGCGAAACGGGTAATCAAACATCAACTCTGAAAAGCGATCCGTGATCGCCTTGAAATTGAAGGAGCCCACCGAATCGCCGAGGCTGCCGCCGAGCACCTCCTCGAGCGCCGGAATGATCGGGCTCAGATCCGCCGTCGGGCTGAGAAAACCAAGCTTCTGGAAGTCACCCGCCAGCTCCGCAAAATCGCGGTTGATCAGATGCACCACAGCACCCGTGAGAATCAGCCGATCGTTGTCGCTGATTGAGTCCATCATTCCGAAATCCACGTAGCCGATATGGCCAAGGTCACCGCTGCGACCGCTGCGGGCGAAGAGATTTCCCGGATGGGGGTCGGCATGGAAATAGCCGAATTCGAGCAATTGCTGCAAGCCGCTGATCACACCGGTGCGGATCAACGCCGCAGGGTCGAGTCGCAGGCTTTTCAACTCCGCGCTGTCCCGCATCTTGACCCCGTCCACCCAGGCGGTGGTCAGCACCCGACGGGAACTGAGCATGCGCTCCACCCGAGGCACATAAACGGCGGGGTTGTCGGCGAAGAGCAGGGCAAAACGCTCGGCATTGGCAGCTTCCTGCTCGTAGTCGATTTCCTCAAACAGGCTGCGGCCGAACTCGTCGATGATTCCGCCGAGGCCGAACCCAAGATTCAAGGGGAGCAGCGGTGCTGTGATGATCCCAAGAAGCCGGATCAGCACGAGATCACGTCGCAGGATGAAGGTGAGGCCAGGACGCTGCACCTTCACAGCCACCCAGCACTCGCCCTGCAAACGCGCCTTGTACACCTGCCCGAGGCTGGCGGCAGCCACTGGAGTATCAGGAAACTCCTCGAACAGCTCATCGGCCGGTGCGCCCAGATCGTCTTCGATCCGTTGCAGCGCAATCGCGTGGGGAAAAGCGGGCAGGTCATCCTGCAAACGCGTCAGTTCGTCCAACCAGTCGCGCCGCACCAGATCAGGCCGAGTCGACAGGGCTTGTCCCACCTTGATGAAACAGGGACCAAGCCCCGTGAGGGTGTTCAGGATGCTTCGGGCCAAGCTTCGCTGAACCTCGGCATCGGAACTGCCTCCCCGAACCACCAGCACCAGGATCAAACCCGTGAGCGACCAGATCACCTGAACCAGGCGGGGGATGGCGACCCAAGGTCGCAGGAGCAGCCAGAGCAGATCCCGACCGGGGTCGTAGGGCATCACAACAGGGGCCTGGGAAAGATCAGACTTTAAGGAGATCTGGCGGTTGGAATGGCGTTGCTGCCCCTGCTCACGCGCAGCCTTGGACAGCCACTCTTCCTGCCAGCCCACGGCCGGGGAGCCGCCTTGCCTGCTGAATTGCGCAAATTGCTCCAGCGCCGCGCTGGCCTTTGGGATCTTCCGGAACTACCCAGCCTCGGGGGACCTCTGGAGCCGAACGGCGCCATCGGCGAGAGCCAGCGTGCAGCAGCGGCGGCCATCGGTGTTGACCATTGCTGGTATGGCGTCAATGGAGCAACTGGCCTGCTTCAGGCTGCCCTGCTGGGCATCGCCAGTCCGGGAGAGACCGTGCTCCTGCCACGGAACTGTCACCGCAGCGTGATCCAGGCCTGTGTGCTCGGCGATCTGAACCCATTGCTCTTTGATCTTCCCTTTCAGACAGACCGGGGCCATCCCGCCCCGGCGGATGGTGCCTGGATGAAGAAGGTGTTGGCGGCCCTGCCGCACCAGACACCTCGAATCGCTGCAGCGCTTCTGGTGCACCCCACATACCAGGGGTACGCCACGAACCTGAAACCACTGATCGACGGGTTGCACAGCCTGGGCTGTCCAGTGCTGGTGGATGAAGCCCATGGGGCCCACTTCGCAGCACATGTGGATGAACATCTGCCCAAGAGCGCCTTGCAAGGGGGTGCCGACCTGGTGGTGCATTCGTTGCAGAAATCCGCCACCGGACTGGCTCAGACCGCCGTGTTGTGGATGCAGGGTCAGAGGGTCGATCCTGATCGGATCCGCCGCAGTCTCGGCCTGCTCCAAACCAGCAGCCCCAGCGCACTGCTGCTGGCCTCATGCGAAACGGCCCTGCAGCAATGGCAACACGATCGGGGTCGAGAACAGCTGCGCCAACGCCTGGTGGAGGCGCGCCGATTGGAGACGACACTGAAGGAGGACGGCATCCCCCTTCTGAACACCCAAGACCCGTTGCGTCTCGTTCTCCATACCGGACAGGCAGGCATCAACGGACTGGAGGCAGACGAGTGGTTCATGAACCATGGGTTGGTCGCCGAACTGCCCGAGCCTGCAACGCTCACCTTCTGTCTCGGGCTGGCAAAGCAGAAGACACTTCGGGCTGAACTTCGCAAGCAATGGACTGCACTGAGGAAAAGCCATCAAGGCAAAACTCCGTTTCCACCCTTTGAACCACCGCCACTGCCCTTGGTCAGCGCACTGGAGATGTCACCCTCCACGGCCTGGAATGCTGCGAGACAAACAATCCCCCTTGAGGCTGCTGAGGATCAAGTCTCCGCCGAACTGCTTTGTCCCTATCCACCGGGAATCCCCTTGCTGGTCCCTGGAGAACGATTGGATGGCCGCAGGCTCACCTGGCTCCTGGGCCAGCAGAAGTTATGGGGCAAGCAGATCCCGGAGCAGCTGATGGTGATCGAAAGGATGAAATCGCACCAACTCCACGTTTGAATCGGCGCAACAAGAGACGAACGATGAAAGGGCTGGGACCACTCCTTCTGTTGCTCAGCTGCAGCGCACCGGTGTTTTCGAGCCCAAGCAGCGAAGAATTCATGGTGATCAAAGAGGAGGATTCAAACCTGCTTGGGCCGCCACAAGCCTTACCCGTGCATCGCACATCAACACCGTCACCATCGGTTCCATCGAAGCTGATGCAGGTGATCCAAGGTGCTGCGAGTTGGTATGGACCTGGCTTCTACGGACGCACAACTGCCAGCGGAGAACGATTGCGAAAGGGGACACTCACTGCGGCCCATCGAACCCTCCCGTTTGGAACTCGGGTGCGTGTCACCAATCTGGAGAATGGACGAAGTGTCGTTGTAAGAATTAATGACCGTGGGCCATTCAGCCGTCACCGGGTGATTGATCTGGCCCATGGCGCAGCCAGTGAATTGCGCATGATGCGCAGCGGAGAAGTTCCAGTGCGCCTTGAAATCATCAGGACAGGTACGAAAAAAACCTACAGAAATAATGACGCAGGCCAAGAACGAACTACGTTTTAAAAGACTTGCAAAAATGCGATGACCACAATTACATCGCTTAAACCTTTGTCAACAAAATTGACAAGGGCATCGGCAGGTCTGAATCTTTGCCACGAGAATGCCGAAGAACTGTTCGAAAAGCGTCCGGAACTTGATTTCATCCAAATCCACCCAGAGCACATCATTCAGGAATCTGGGGGAACCTACAGGGAACAATTTGATGAGCTGAGGAGTTATTACAACGTCATCCTGCACGGCTTTGGACTTTCAATCGGTTCATCAGCACCGTTGGATAAAGAGTATTTGCTGCTTGTTCGACAGCTTTTAAAAGAACATCCGGAAGCGGTATTTTCAGATCATTTCTCCTGGAGCTCACTATCAAAGCACCACTTTCACGACCTAATACCCTTAATCCAAAATGATGAGACCGTCAAATACATGGCCGAGAGAATCAATGAAGCACAGGACATCATTGGCTCTCCAATACTCCTGGAGAACATCAGCAGCTACATGCGCTTCCAGAATTCCACAATGACGGAATTTGAATTCATTAACGCCATCACCCAGCAAACAGGCTGCTATGTGCTGCTTGATGTGAACAACATCTGGTGCAACGCGGTTAACTACAAAGAAGACCCTCTTTCCGTGATCACAACACTGAATAAAGATTCTGTCAAAGGCTATCACCTTGCTGGATGCTCACTGGAAAACATGGGAAATGGCCCCGTTTATATTGACTATCACAAGGAAGCTGTTCACGAAGAAGTCTGGTCCTTGTACCAAGAATGTCTCAACCTTTTCGGACCCTGGCCAACACTCTTGGAATGGGAAAACAATGTTCCTCCGCTGGAAAGAACACTGAAAGAAGTGGAGAGAATAGCTGCCTACCTGCGTCCTTATGCAACCGGAGTTGAAGCATGAGATCCCCTGAAATTGTAAGACTTCAACAGCAGTTTTTGGCCAGCCTGCACGACGAACCAAAGGCATGGCTGCTCGATCAAATCATTGCACCTGCAGGATTCAAGGACAGTCGGGAAATTCTTGAAATTTATCTGCATCGAGCCAAAGCAAGAACAGTCGATCCATTAAAAGGTGTCTACAAATGCTTGGCGTGGGTGATTGGAGATCAAGCACTTAACAACCTTATCGATAAATTTTATGCAGATTGCTTAGGTGAACCACTCAATGCACAAACAATGGCCACTGAGTTTGGTGCATTTCTTGGCAGTTTGAGCCAGAGCGAATTGGATCGTGCCGCTGTCAACGTTAATCTTCATCCCAATTGTGAGTTTGATGTCTCCGTCGCAATGGTGGCTGCAGCCCTCTTGGATTGGCGATGCCACTGGGTTTCTCTGATCGAACATCGATCAGAGGAAAGCATGGATGCCTTGCACAAGAAGCTTCATCATCGTTCATCGATGTGGCTTCGTCCTCGCCTGAATAAAACATCCAGACTTTGCACTTCGAGCATCAATCTAACTCAACTCAGGCAATTGATGCTGGAAAGTTCAGACAGCCAAACGATCCCTTCCTGCTTGGACGGACCCAGTACGTTCCTCATTCATGCTGATCAAAAGCATCATCCTGCAGTACGCCAACTCACGACAGACGAAGATCGGTTATTGAATCATTGCGATGGCACCCACACCATTGCTTCACTGTCCCATGAGGCACGATTTTATGGAAATACGAAAGAAGAAACCATGCAGCTGATTCGCCAGTTGATCGATGAAGGTGTCATTAGAAATTTAGACGACCTACTGATATAAACCAATGGAAACCAATCCAAGAACAATCAACGATCTCTTAAGTCAGGTCGAGACAAAATTTGGTGGCACAAAAACCATCGAACTGATCCGAGAATTAGGTGCTCATCCCACAGAATTGGATTCAGGTGCGCCCCCTGAAATCGGGCCAATCAACAAAGATAAAAAAATCGTAGTTGTCGGGGCAGGGGTAGCTGGTCTTGTTTTGACCTATGAACTGGCAAAGCGGGGTGCAAATGTTGAACTGTGGGAAGCCACATCGAAAATTGGAGGGCGCAATCGAAGTGTTCGCCATGGAGAAACGATTCAGGAAACAGGGCATCCTGACCAAATCTGCAAACTGCCCAAAGGTGGCTATCTCAATGCAGGACCAGGGCGCATTTCCCACCATCACAGAGCAGTGTTGCACTATTGCAAACACTTTTCTCTCAGTTTGAAACCATATCAAACATTAAATCGAGCTGCATTACTCCATCGCTATATACCTGAATTGGACCGTGATGTAATCGTACGCAATCGACAGGTTCAATTTGATGGGCAGGGTCGCATTGGCGAAATTGCTGCGAAACTAGGCCCTTGGTTTGATATCGATGGTCCAATACCAGCTGATTTGTCAGAGGCATTACGCGACTGGTTACATGACAACTTTGATGTCCACGAAGGAACAGATACGGAATGGAACTACTGCGCAAAAGGACGACAAGGTTATAGCAAAGCAAGAGGAGGACCCAATGAGCAAGGAGAACAAGAACAACCATTGACTCTCGAACAAATCCTGGGACTGAGGCTTTGGTATGACGATCCGCGACGCAGCCCTGATGTGATTGATGAACAACTGAGCATGTTCGAACTCGAAGGAGGGAATGATGGCTTGGTTCAGGCTCTGGCAGATCAAATTCAATCAGCATTGAGAACCAATCGAATCTTGAAATGCCTCAAAAGAAATGAGGATGGAACCGTCGTTTTAGAAGGGCTTGATCAAGAGCAAGGATTGATCAAAACAACAGCAGACCGTGTCGTCCTAGCCATGCAACCCCAAGCCATGGTCGACATGGATTTGGATTTGCCGGTGCAGACCAAACAAGCTTTGGAGGATCTCCCCGCAAGATTTGCTGTCAAAGTTGCCGGTTGGATGAATCGAAGGTTCTGGGAAGACGATTTAGCGATCTATGGGGGAATTAGTTTCACTAACATGCCAAACGAGCAGATCTGGTATCCAAATAACAATTTCCAAGATGTGAACGGAGGATTACTCGTTATGGCGTACGCAGCATTACATCATGGAGAAATGCTGGGCAAACTACCACCGAATGAACGTTGCGCAGCAGCAGTTGAATTGGCCAAACGCATCCATCCACAAATCGAAGAAGAACTCAACCAAGAATCACTCATTACAATCGCATGGCAGAACATCCCTCACATTCGAAGCCCGTGGGTCGCCTGGACTCCCGATCGCTACAAGCGATGGTTCCATCAAATCACCGAGCCGATGGGTTCGATTGCCTTTGCTGGTGATTGGTGCAGTCATCTCCCTGCATGGCAAGAAGGAGCGATTCGCTCTGCCTATTCTCTGCTGGCTTGGGCAGGACAATGAACGAAACGTCTACAAAAATTCGTTGGTCACAACTGCTTCTGCTTTGCCTGCCAACACTATCAATCCTTTTAAGTACAAACATCGTGATGGCAGCACTGGCTGACATCAATCAAGCTTTCCCCAGCATTAAAGGATTAGGAGGTTGGACCCTGTTGCTCTACTCAACAACAGCAGCAAGTTTGTCAATCGCCGCAGGTGAACTTGGTGACCGCTTCGGATTGCGAAAAATGTATGGCCAAGGCCTGATTGTTTTCATCATTGGAGCAATCCTGTCAAGCATCGCAATCAGCGGCCCCATGTTGTTGGCAGGTCGTGTTGTTTCAGGCATTGGTGCGGCGGTCCTCGCCCCAGTTGCTTTGGCTTTCATGAGTCGGCTGTACAGCGGGGATGCCAAGCCCATTGCATTTGGATATTGGGCCACAAGTGTCACAGTTGGAACCGTATCGGGACCGATCCTTGGAGGATGGATTCAATCGCTGAGCAACTGGAGATGGACGTTTCCAGTTGCTGCACTACCAGCACTGCTGGGTCTGATCTTGATCAATCAGCTTCCAATATTGACCCAAAATAAGAAAAACAATCAACCAGTCGATTATTTGGGTATTACAGGTCTATCAATTCTTCCGGCACTAACACTCATCACCCTGACGCTCTCAAGCAGGCTATCAGCATCAATTTTAATCGCCCTAAGCGTGATCATTGTTGGAGTTGCAGTTTTCACCTGGCATCACCTACAACACACCAGCGAACCAGCGATCCCATTGTTTCGATTAAGAGCAGCTGCATGGTGGAGACCAACATTGTTGCAGCTGATTATCAGAATCATATTCATGGCAACGCTGGTCATGCTAACCAGTTATTTCCAGGGCATTCAAGAATTAAGTGAGTTCAATGCATCGAGAGACCTTTTACCATTTTGCATAGCAGTTGGAATCATGTCATTTTCGAGCGGTTATCTATGCAAATCAATCGGTGTCAAAAGATTATTAAACATACTCTTTCTAACCTCTCTTGCAGGGGCTGCGACCCTCTTTTCACTCTCAGTGCAAGGCTTAAGACCGATTGACTGGATTGCAATTGTCACGATCGGATTGTTGGCTGGGGGCACATCACAGCTCAGCCGACTTGCGCTAGGAAATTTTCCAGCCGAAGAATCCATGAAGGGAGCATCGCTAAACACCCTCGTGATTAACTTGGGCTTGGCTTTTGGAGCAGCCTATCCAAGCATGATGCATGGTTTCATTTCGAAAGAGTTCCATCTCGTCGGGAACATCTCAAACCGAGACCTACTACTGATCATGCGAAGTGAAATTGCCTTGTTGCTGGCACTATTTGCAATTGGAGCTTGGCAATCATTCAAAATTAGCGAGGCAAAAATCAACATATTGCCAAGACAATAAATATCTTCAATGAAGATGAGCGAAGTCACTCTCACGAACTGAAACATCAGCCTGAAGAAATTCAACCTCATAGGCAACAACATCACAATCACCAATGTTCATGGCGTTATGAAGAAGAGGGGCCTTATGTGTCACAACAGTGCCCGGCTTAAAATGAGTTTCACGGCCAACAGCTGTCGCTATCTCATCGGGATGTTTGGCAATGTGGTTCGAAAGAGTTCCTTCTGATAATTGAATTGTAAGGAAATCCAGGTGATGATGGTGCCAACCAGTCTTCTCTCCAGGCTTTAGAACATATTTGATCACCCGAGCCAACCCACTTTGCTCCAGAATTTCTATGTGGTGAGCTGAATCAATCTCAGAACCCAAAGAAAAGAGAGATGAACTTTCTTTAGAAGGAAAAAGCTTTGTAAATCCACATTGCTTAGATGCACCCGAAGAACCTTCCATCATCACCAAAATGCTTCGTCTTAACTATAGCAACAAGCAGCAAACAATACAAGATGCCATCACAACATGACGTGCAATAGAAAAATAAAGCAAGTCTAAACAATATAGTCAGTATTTCGATTTTGGCTACGGTGCTAAAAGCCGAAACCCTAGGAAGAGATGAATTTTGTCATTGGAAGCTTGTTTCCAAAAAATGCAGAAGAAGAGCCTAATGTACAACTTTCTTCAAGCCTTGAACTAATCAACACTGAATCGGGGCTTGTCATTCAAGCCAATGACAATGATAAAGGCAAGAATAGAAAAAAATTAGTCAGCAAGATAGATGTAACGAGTGATCCTGTCGAGATCAAAGGCGCGTCGAAGTTTATCTCAGATTGGTTTAAAGACGGAATCACATCAATCTACAACGAGGATGGCTCTAAAGATACAACATCAATTTTTGGCGGTGTCTACAACACAGTCATGAATAAATGGGCTTCACAATCAATCAATCGATCGATGAAGTCGTTGGTAATGATTGGCTATCAGGGCCTCGGTTCAGACCAAGTTGCTACGAACAATAAAGAATGGAATGCCAAAGGCAGCAAGACATCGGATCTTTACCAGGAAGTACAAAAACTAGAGAATTACGACCCTTCCAAAATCTGGGATCAATACAATGGATCTGACACGATTATTTCTAACTATGATGCCGATAATTTACTTCAAAACTTACCTGCTGGTCAAGCAGAGTTGGAGTCAGGAACAAGTCCAAACCTCTGGCTTCCAGCCTTGCTTTATAGCTATGGAGTTCGAGGCGAAGGCACCAGTTACCCGGGGCCAGTTTTAGTCGCCACACCTGGAGATAGAATTCGACTTAAATTTCAAAATGATATTCGGATTGATGATCTGAGTGATGAAGAAATTCAACAAGCAACGTTGGTCAAAAATAGTACCTATGGAAATGCTGCAAGTGACGGCCTTGGCGGTACCACTTCAACCAACTATCACTTTCATGGCTCGCACACAAATCCAAACGGGTTCGGAGATAATGTTGTCTCACGCTTCACAACAGGCCAGAGGTGGACAACGAAAATTGATCTCCCTGAAGATCATGGCCAAGGGTCGTACTGGTATCACCCCCACTATCACCCTTCCGTAAACCAACAGGTCTACGGGGGAGCATCTGGCTTCATCCAAATTGGAGATCCCCTGAGCAAGATTTCTAAATTTAAGGACGTTCCGCGAAATCTGGCCATCATCAAGATGATGGATCTAAGCCTTGATGAAGATTCAGGCCAGCTGCAACTGGAAGCTTTTGATAACTACGGCGGGCCACTGACCAATGCCATGACCATGGTGACGGTCAACGGTGAATTTCAGCCTCAAGCACAAGCACAGGGTGGAGGCTGGCAATCTGTTTCACTCAGCAATCAGAGCAACCAAGCGTTTTATAACGTGTCCCTGATTCACCAGGAATCGGGGGAAACACTTCCGATCTACATCTACGGAGAGGACGGACATCAGTTCCCGCAAATCAGGAAGGCAGTGGGTGCTCTCTCTCAATCAACAGATGCGGAGACAAAACTTGTCAACGCATACAAACAACAGCCAAATGTCATTTCAATGGCACCAGGCAAGCGGATGGATCTCTTGGTCTATCTTCCGGAAGGCAACACAGAACTCGTTTCTCAATATTCATTCACCGATGACGAAGGAGTTAATTTCATTACTGACAATATGGGTGGGTATCCAAACCTCAGCAGCGCAGCCAATGGCTTGACGAATGCTGATGGTCAACCTGCCGGAGCCGTTTCAGGTCAAAGTGCTGGCCCCTTGGCATTTTTCCAAGTCAATGATGGTACTGCGCTTCCTAGCCAGAAAAAACTCGATCGTCAAATTGAAAAAGCAAACAAAAAGATCCAGATCCAGGATATTGAACCATCCACTAAGCCCGAGGAATACGACAACGATTCAGTCCCCAGCGTTAACCTTTTCGAGATGAACGATAATGGACGATCACGATGGAAGCCGCTTCGCAAAAGAATCTTTAACTGGGCCAAGGGGGTCCTTGTTGGCCCAGAAGACGAATATGATCTTTCAACACAGGAGCGAATCAGCCAATACAATGCGAGCGTTGATGTAGAAGATCAATACGAGAGATATGACAAGTTAAAAGGAGCTTTAATTAACAACAATAATCCCTCATGGTTTGGTTATGATAATCCATTCCTGATCAATGATCACGTCTTCCCCAATGGCTCAATCACCATTGCCCAAATAGGCACAATGGAAGAATGGACGCTGAGAAATTGGAGCGTCAACAGCCCCTCCAAATACATTGGCCACCCGTTCCACATCCATATCAACGACTATCAAACAAAAAACAGTGATACTGAGCTTGATCAAAAGCGAAGTCTGGAAGATGTCACAATGCTCAACTCCTCAGGGTACAAATATGTTAATACCAGCCCAAGTGCGACAGAAGACGACACGAATGTATCCCTAGACCCCTTCCGTGGGGAATTCCACTCCATCGGAAAAAATGGCCCCGATTACGACTCAACAGACAAAACCTCCAAGGCTGGCACTTGGGGTGCCAATGATCAGACAATCCGAATGTTATATCAGGATTATATAGGCACGTATGTTTTCCATTGCCACATTCTTCCTCACGAAGATGCAGGCATGATGCAAGTGATTACCGTTGTCGAAAACACAGACAGCAGCTGGATCATTCCAGCCGAATCAGACGATTACATCAATTCAGATGGATCCGTTACCTTACATCAAGCACAAGATTTTTCTCGTTATCAACTGAATCCAACTGAAACAGAAGGCACAATCCAGCGCATGCAGGTTGGAGATCTCAACCATGATTTTGTCCAGGACATTGCAATCAGCCGCAGTGGATCTGGAGATCAAAGTGGCATTTTGGAATTCTATGACGGCGCATCACTTCTGGAAGGGGAATCAAGACAACTGAATTCCCTCAATCCGTACGCGCAATCCAGCATTGCACCCTGGGGTTTCATCGAAGATTTTTCAGGAGACGGCAAGCGTGACCTGGTCACCGCCGGCTTCAGTCAGAACAATGTGAACCTGTCTGATCTGCAGATCAAAGCCTGGAGCTTGAACAAAAACGGCAAAAAATGGAGTGAAGAGTTTGAATTTGATCCGTTTGATCACATTGACACTGACCTGCACACAGACGATGGCATGCACATGCCAAAAGAGGATCTCACTGCAGACCAGGTGAGCGTGGCGATGGCCGACATGAATCTGGATAATTTCCAAGATGTTGCTATCACCTATGCCATCGAGGGAGGTGGCCTGCGATTCGTTGTTCTTGATGGCGCAGCCCTGTCGCTTCAGTATCAGACCAACAACATGGAAGGTGGATATTTACCGAATGAAAATGTTCTTGTCGACGCATACATCAATGATCCTGCCCTTAACAACCTCAGCAATGTGGTCCTCACGGCGGGCTTCAGCAGCTATGCACAATCAGCACTGGAAGATGTCATCATCACCGCTCAACAATCAAACCGGAAAAGAACAGCTGTCTTTACAACGCAGTTACAAGCGGGCCATTTCATCGCTACCTCCTCAATGGATGAATCAGAGGATGGCGGTGCCCATGCAGGACATGGCATGCCAGCGATGGATGACGAGCGGGTGATCAACCTCCGTGATAATTCCATGCCCCTTCAAATCGTTGAATCCCAGAACTTCAACAAATCAGGCGAAGCAGCAACACCAACCATTCACGGTGTGTTTGGAACCACTGGATTGTCCATTGGCAAAAAATTGGTCATTGCCCAGGGGGTCAGCAGTCAAGACGGCAACTACAACTACGGCAACACATCAACGTCAAAGGATCTCTTCAACACATCTCAGCAACTCGCTCTGAACATGGACGAGTTGACAGCCGTCAATAGCAAAGATGTCCGTGGCGTGGTGGGTTCCGATTTTCAAACAAGCTTTGGCAAGAAGCAAACCCAGAAACGGGTGAACATGGCCAATCTTTTGTACTTCGCCTACACCGGCACGAGCATGGCACCCTCAGATCTTGCCAACGCTGCTGGAGCTGAGTTGGGTCAAGGGAAAAGTGCTGAGGACCTCGCCACTGATTTGCTCGATGGTGAAGCAATCACCCCGGCGATGACACCCAATTTCGGAGAGGGTGTCTCCCTCTCCGAGCAATCGGTGGAAGACATTGTGACGGGGACCTCCAAGAACCTGTTCAACCGCATTCCATCCACGGCTGAAATCAACCGTTGGCAAGCCGAAGTGGACGATGGACTCGACAAAACACTGTTGCCGCTTGCCGTTTTGCAGGCTGTCGAAGGTGATGATCTTTATCGAACAGGCCTTGTGTCCGCCATCGCCCAGTGGAACCAGGCTCAGTGGAGCACCAACGCTGTTCAGAACGGGGCCTTCGGCCAGGGTTTGAAAAGCGACGAACGGCGGTTCGGGAGAATGACCCAACAAATTGAAGGGTTCGGCATTCAGACCAGCTGGGCCGATGCCGACGAAGCGTTCTCGAGCTACACGGACAACACGCTCGAGACGCTGATCGGCACAGAGATCTCGAAGTCCGGGTTCTTCTGATCCTTCCCGTCGGTTTGCAATTGATACGCTGACTTGAGGACCTCTTGAGTCAGCGTGATCAGCGAGGTCATTGCCAAAGACAACATCTCCACCCACGCATCCAACTCCCTTCGCAAACGTCTGATCAGTGGACTTGGTGTGGGCGGGTTTGGCCTGATCGTGGTCGGCCTCGGTGGCTGGTGGTTCACCCTCGCCGTGGGGGTGATCGTTCATCTCGGCCTGCTGGAGTTTTTCCGGATGGCTCAGTTCAAGGGCATTCGCCCGGCCACAAAAACCACCCTGGTGGCTTGTCAACTGTTGCTGCTCAGCACCCAATGGGCTGTTCAGGGTGGGCTCCCGGAAGTGATCGCCCAGGCCGTTCTTCCCCTGTCAGGAGCAGCCATCTGCGCCTGGCTGCTCCTGCAACCGGTCACTGGATCGATTGCAGATATCGCCGCCTCGATCTTTGGATTGTTCTATCTGGGTTTCCTGCCGAGCCATTGGCTGCAGCTGCGCGACCTCAGCGCGCCACAACTGGCGCCGAGCCTGGCGTCACTCCCGGAGCCTTGGGGCTGGCTGAACAGCGGACTGGCGATCACCCTCTCGTCCTGCCTGATGGTCGTCGCCAGCGACATCGGCTCCTGGGGCTTCGGCAAGTGCTGCGGACGCCGGCCCTTGTCTCCAATCTCCCCAGGCAAAACGGTGGAAGGCGCCATCGGCGGGTTCGCCTGCGCGATGGTGATCGGACTGATTTGCGGGCGGATGCTGGGCTGGCCACTGGCCGGGATGCCAGGTCTGCTGCTGGGGGCCCTGGTGGCGTTGCTGAGCCTGGTTGGAGATCTCACCGAATCAATGATGAAACGGGATGCCGGCCTCAAGGATTCTGGAAACGTGTTGCCCGGTCACGGTGGCATCCTCGATCGGATCGACAGTTATCTGTTCACACCAGCCGTGATCTATTACGCGATCACACTGGCCTTACCGCTGTTGCCTAAGGCGTGACGCGGGCGCGGCCCCGCAGGTGCAAAAAGCCCGCCTGCAGCTCAGCCTGCTCGATCTGAATTCCCTCATCCATCGGCAGCAGGGTTTCGCGATCGTCATCGATCGGATAAATCAGCACCGTGCCCTGAGCGGCCCGCAG
>MDTB01231048.1_pt1 | contig 15992 bp, 4 predicted proteins | sample 811161 | NCBI WGS metagenome assembly MDTB01 (sample SAMN05326650, study PRJNA326480) | marine metagenome | isolation source: seawater | place: Mediterranean Sea | collected 2009 | reverse complement strand
CCGCCGCCGCCTGATATTGTTCCACCGGCTCCAACCTCGACCCATTGATTTGATGAACCATCTGCATAATACACAAAGAGTTTCATATTGGTACTATTCAACCAAAGATCGTTTGCAGTAGGACTTGATGGGGCCGCATCTGAAACTTGTAGAGTTGCAGCGCCTCCTCCACCACCACCACCAGATTGTGCAACCCATGCATAATCCGAACCATTCCAACTTAATACATATCCACTTGTCGGATTGGATTGATTTAAATGTGCATCTACCGCTGCATCATTATAACTACTGCTTGCCGCGCCGGGAATAAATTTACTATTTGCATTATCCCATACTAAGGTTTGTCCATCGGTTGGCGCAGTTGTCGAAATGTCCACATCCGTCAAATTATTAATAGATGTTGGAATTGTCGGCGTACCTGTCAAAGACGCATATGTACCATCAAATGCATCTGTGATACCATAACCAGCAATCGTTGTTGGTTTACCAGTAATTGAAGCCCAAGAAAAATCCTGTGCAATAATTTGACTATTATTTGCAAGTTCTACCCAATTACCACCATGAGCAAAATATCCTTTGCCAGTACCATGTACATGGGCGAACATACCATGATATGTGGTAGCACTCGGCAAGTCGCCAGTGGATGCATACATATTCGCAAACAACATTTTACCAGTTGTGGTAATGTCGTTTGATCCCATGTCGAGATCAGCACCAGTGATATGTGTCCGTACTCTTGAATCTGTATAATAAAGATTTGTACCTTCTGTTATATCAGAAGTTGATTTAGTTGTCAACCATGTATTTGCAGTTGATGTAAAATCCGCCGTTGCAAGTTTGGTTGCAATAGAATTTGTTATCGTTGTACTGAAATTTGCATCATCACCAAGAGCTGCGGCCAGTTCATTAAGTGTGTCTAATGTTGCGGGAGCAGTGTCTACTAAATTTGCAATTTGTGTTGCAACATGCGACTCTGTTGCAAATGTTTCTGTTGTTCCACCACCTACAGGAGTCGTTTCAAAAACGCCACTGTTATCTTTTAGTTCTATATTTCCTAATATAATTGAACTACCACTCAAATACAAATCTCTGAATTTTTTGGTAGAACTACCTAGATCATATGTAACATCCGTGTCGGGTATAATATGCCCTGATACGTCACCAAGTTTAGTCTGTACTCTCGCATCGGTGTAATAAAGATTTGTACCTTCGGATAAATCTGTTGTCGATTTTATACTAAATGCGGAATTGATATATGAATTTATTTCGCTTCCAAGATTTATAAAACCGAAGTGACTACTACCGCCGTCATACAACATAATATCGCCGTTTGCGATAGTGTCTCCGCTATTCACGTCTGTCAATGTTTGAATTTGAATGTTGCCAGTTCCAGCATTGACATAAGATTGCACTTCACTTACAAAGTTTACAAATTTATATTCACTTCCGTCATGCAATAAGAAATCGCCACTGGCCACTGTATCGACACTATCAACATCAGTGAGACTCTGAACTGTCAAACTATCAATTTGATTCTGTAATACAATGTCTGCTTGTTCTCTATCGAATATCTCATCATCTAAATCGGATATGATACTTGCGGTATTTACAGTTGCGCTAATTCTTGCGTCTACTCTCGCATCGGTATAATAAAGATTAGTCGAACCTTCTGACAAACCGTCCGTATCTGTCGCACCACCAGATTGTGCAACCCATTCATAGTCGCCAGTCCCTTGCGCTCCGCCAGTAGAATCCCAACTTAAAACTTGGCCATCTGATATAATAGTTGAACCACCCGAATTATTTTTATTCAGATGAAAATCTACTTCATCTTGAATAGTATCACCAAGTCCAGCTATAGTTGCACCACTAAAATTTGTCGTAGTATCCCTAAAGTCCAATGTCGCAAGTTGTGCGTTGATAGAACCACTATTATCTATATCTAAACTACCGGCAGCAACCTTACCAGTAACAACAACACCTTGCGCGTTATCTGCAATATTTGCCAATCCAACATCTGAATTTGAAAGACCATTTACAGTCGCGCCACTAAATACAACCGTAGAATTTGTAAAATCAATAGTGCTAAGTGTTGCATTTATTGAACCACCAGTGCCTACATTTACTGTGGTAGTTTGAATGGGGCCTGTAATCCATGTATCTGAGGTGATACGTTCAACAAACAGTTCCTTACCAACACCGACTTTTCCACCCATGCCGCTGTGATTCGCACAGTAATAATGCAGCCTAGGTGTTGCGTTTGTGACTACAATTTCTACATATGCACCCGCATTACCGGCAGTACCATTAACAGTTACACCAGTTGTATATGCCGTTGCTCCGCCACCAGCGTGCGTTCCATCAGAAACTTCAGAAAATCTAAGTGGGTGTGAGTTGTTCGACGCGGCTGACTGATCGAAACGATAAGTTCTTCCTGGCTGTAATGTTAGAATTACCTGTTGTTCGCCATCAATATAGAATTTTCCAGCAGAAGTGGTGACAGTTGCAATATTATATAATTGATTTCTAACTCTGGCATCTGTATAATAAAGATTTGTTCCTTCTGTTATATCAGAAGTTGATTTGGTTGTCAACCAAGAATCGGCAGTAGAAGTAAAATCTGCCGTTGCAAGTTTAGTTGCTATAGAATTTGTTACTGTAGTCGCAAAATTTGGATCGTCACCAAGGGCTGCAGCAAGTTCGTTTAATGTATCAAGTGTAGTTGGTGCGGTGTCAACTAGGTTTGCAATTTGAGTTGTTACATATGTTTGTGTCGCATATGTTAGTGTTGTGCCACCGCCGACAGGAATTTGTTCTAGTACACCACCATTATCTTTTAGTTCAATAGTCCCAAGTATGATAGAACTACCGCTCAGATACAAGTCGCGGAATTTATGTGTAGAACTACCTAAATCATATGTTACGTCTGTATCGGGTATAATATGACCTGATACATCCCCAAGTTTAGTCTGTACTCTGGCATTAGTAAAGTATAGGTTTGTACCTTCACTTAAATTTGTGGTAGATTTAGTGGCCAAGTCAGTGTTGAATTGCGCGGTATCTCTCGCGGCAGTATAATAAAGGTTTGTACCTTCAGTCAAGTCAGTGGTTGTACTAGAAGATTCGTCTAATAATTTTATCCACGAACCAGCATGAGCAAAGTATCCTTTTCCAGTACCATGAACATGTGCAAACATACCATGATAAGTCGATGCACTTGGTAGATTGGCCTCCGCCGAATACATGTTGGCAAATAGAACTTTATTTGATCCTAAATCTAAGTCCTGACTTTCTACATGACTGCGTACTCTCGCATCAGTATAATAAAGATTTGTGCCCTCAGATAGATCGGTTGTAGATTTCGCGGAAAAGTCTGTGTCAAAATCTGTACCAGTATATGCATTAGAAGTTAATGTGTTTATTTGAGTTTGTAAGTCTGCATCGCCGCTTTCTCTGTCAAAAACCTCATCGTCTAAATCTGAAGTCAATGTTGTTTCTGCTGACTGAGCACGACTGATTTCATTATTGAGATTTGTCGTGATTGTATTTTCTGCAGCTGTTGCTCGTGATATCTCGTTTGTTAAGTTTGTAGATATTGTATTTTCTGCGTTTGTTGCTCTAGTAATTTCGTTTGAAATATTATTAGACAAAGCATTGGTAATACTCTGAACAAATGTTTCAGTTGCTAACCCGCTAGTCGAAATTCCTACCGATACTCTAGCATCTACTCTTGCGTTTGTATAGTAAAGATTAGTTCCTTCTGACAAATCAGTTGTAGAATTGTTAGAAAGTGGCAACCCACCAGTAGAATCTATATTAAATGTTAATGTATTGTTAAGATCGTTATATGTAGTGGAAATATTTGTTCCACCAACAACTAAAGAATCTACTCTATCGTCCACTCTTTCATTGGTAAAATATAGATTTGTCGAACCTTCAGATAAATCATCTGTTGTTCTGGTATTGAGGAAAGTATTTACACTTCCTTCAATGATATCATCTGTATCAAACTCAGAAAAATCTATTGCAATATTTAAAAGATTACCGGCGTCATCATACGATTTTGTGATACCAACACCATCAGTAATCAGACTTGCAACTCTATCATCAACTCTTTCATTGGTATGATATAGATTTGTACCTTCAGCCAAGTCCGAAGTTGTCTTGTTAGAAAGATCGAGACTCGATCCGACTTGAAGAGCAATTCTTGCATCTGTTCTTGCATTTGTATAATATAGATTTGTACCTTCAGATAAATCAGTTGTAGTTTTTGATCCAAATAATGCATCAACATTACTCTGAACATTTGTAATACTTGTATTGATTGTGGTTATGAAATTTGCATCATCGCCTATGGCCGCTGCAAGTTCATTTAAAGTATCTAATACGCCAGGAGCACCATCAAGAATATTAGAAACTGCATTATCTACATATGATTGTGTAACATAACTATTAGTGTTTAAATATGATGTAACTCTAGCGTCTGTGTAATATAGGTTTGTAGAACCTTCTGTAATATCATCTGTGGTAGGTTTGTTGAGTAGGTCAGTGTAACTACCACTAACTGCAACGGCGTGCAACCCCAGACCGCTTATCGCGCCTGCGGCTGTGGTCGCACCTGTACCACCATGAACGATTCCTAGTGTTTCGCCGGACAGGAATTCACTTAATCCTGTTGTGTCGCCAGAACCATCAACTAAGACTCGGATTGGGGTTACGTCAGCCATCAAAAACCTCTTTTAATACTATTTAGGAGTCTGATATTACCCCTAAAGATTTTATCAGACTCCTTCATAATTTACTAACTGACTAAAATTAGTTGTCTAGTAATCTAGTATCGGCAGGTGTTGTCATAACCGAATCACCCTCTTTATTCATACCTACCAAGAGAAGGATTCTCATACCACTACCATATTCGCCAGTACTCATCATCCCACGATACAACCTTCTTTCATCTCCAAAAGATCCAGTACCACCTTCACTTCCAACACTCATTCTATCACTAACAATTAATGTATCTTGTCCGACTGCGCCTGCCGCACAGAAACCAATCAAGTCTAGCTCTCTGCCGGTATACATAAACCTTTGAGTTGTCAATCTATTTGGGAATTGAATTACAAGTTTTCCTCTATCATTTAACGAAAGTTGTTCCAATGGATTGATAATCGCAGCAGAATCTCTTTCGTTGATACCAGCGAAAACATGTCTATCCCAAGGTTTAAGAGTATCTTTTTCTCTAACAATAAATCTTCTAAACCTACCTTGAGTAGATAGATCCATAGCTTCAATCTCTCCCAATTTCACTTCATCTATGGAGAAGTTTTGAATCTGATTTCCTTCAGCATCAAATAGTCCCAAATTCGCAAGAGAATTTGATCGTTCGGCAATTTTATCCAAGAAATATGGTTCCAAATCAGAAAATAGTTGAGAAGGTTCTGATGTTTGATATAGACAATGAATAGGTTGGTGATCACTACCATCAACCCCAGTATCTACAAATCCGGCTTTGAATTGTGGATCACTAGAAGTTCCAGTTCCTATCTCAGCGGTAGAATGCACATGTCTTTGGACAACAAAAAATGCATTGTCGTCGGATTGTGCTGTAGAAGCTTGATCTTTTAAGTAAAATGCCATTCCATGATCAGCAATTGTCATATGATATGACATAGGATATGCCGGAGCGACATCAGGATGTGACTTTCCAGTACGTCTAAAGAACCCTTTTTGTAATCTTAATAGTCCATTATTGAAAGGAGTATCGTGTACCAATTCTGTAGAAGTTCCTTTTAAGAATCTTTCTTCGAATCTATATTCATCGTTAAACAAAATACCTTGGTCATGCGGATATCTTGCCTCAGATAATCCTTGTATAATTTTTGGTGCCAATGAATTTGCATTAGTAGTACCAAAATACGAATCGGGATTTTCTGGAATAGCGGCCGCGTTACTGTACGGAGTTGCCGGAGCTGGAAATGGATTGCGCCTGAAGGCACCAATTTTCTCAAGCTTGTTACTTGACGTGACATCCAAATCAACCATGTCAATACCATCGAGAATTTCCCATTTATCATTAAAATGTCTAGAACCTACCAATCCTCCAAATGGATTGAATCCAGAAATTACGGATGCATCTAATTGTTCTCTATTAACAAATGGAGAAATTTGATGGGCTGCAGTTTGTATGTATCCAGAGTATTGAGGCCTCAATCCACCTAACATGCCAGGCTCTCTCATTACCGCTTGTTTGATTCCATCTCGACCTTCTGGTTGTACAAGTTCGCCATCGCCTTTAAGTTGAAATTCTGTTGCTATATGAACTTGTAAATATTCGAAAGCAGAAGATGCGTCTGAATCTGCCTTGACTTGTAAAACTGCTTCACTGATAAATGGTGATGCTTCTAAGATTTCTTTACCTCTCGTAACATTAAGTCTTATTCTCCAAGGTTGATCCCCTTCAGTATCACCAATTACTCCTGTCGGATATCCTGACAAGGAATGTTGTCTATCGGTTTCTAAAACAATGGGCCCCATAGAATAGTCTGTAACATATTCGAATGCATCAATCTTAACTTCTCGCTGATATTCCTTAAAATTCTCCCAGCCTGTATTACTAAAAGCAGCACCAGAAAAGTCAGTATTGGGATGTTGAGAAATAGCGTTGAAGTCAAATGACATTGAAGGGTCTATATTAGTTCTAATTTCACTATGAATGACCGTATTTGCGTATGAGACAGAATAATTAGTTTTTCTAAGTAATCTTTCTGGACCCGCAAATGCTAAATAATTTCCATGCACAGGATTCGCAAAAGTACCCAAATCTCTTGATAATGGAAATGATAATCTGACAGAATCAATACTAGTACCCAATCCTGCCTGTACGTGATTCAGATCGCCAGGAATTACTGCATTACTACCATAATCAAATGGGTCACCAAGTTGATTGGTATCTGGAACTGGAACTGTAGGATTTAATGCTGCACCTACGACAGATGCAGGCGATGCAGGATTACTAGATACAGGAGTACTTGTATAGGTTCTTCCGTCATTAAATTGAGCATTACCGTATAAAACCGCTTGGGTATAGGAACTAGTCCCTGCTTGGTTATGCATAGTTATATTATTATCCGCCGTAGCAGCATCATCAACACCTTTACATGTAAACCTAGCTTCAGGCGGTAAATCTGCTACTGCAAATCCATTTGCAGGAAATTCTACAGATCTTGTAGTTCCTATAGTTGTAATAGGATCTGTTACATATGTAGTACTAGTAAAACCTAACAATCCATGAGATTTTCCAACATCAGCCTTTCTCATATATGCAGAAGAATGTAAATTATATCTAATAGTAATTGAATTTGAAAGCGCAATTACTTCAAGATATTTGTTAGCATATGCATTTGTCCTAATAGCACTTGCAACAGCAGCGGAAAGTTGAGCTGGATTTAAAGAAGAGTTTGTTTTAAAAAAGATTATTTCATCTTTTACTTGTGGTCGACCTGTTGATCCATCGATAATAATTCCACCATTAGGCAGTTCATCTATCAATCCTTCCAAAACAAATTCGAATTCATCATCAGGATTCGCTCCATCAAATCCACGAATTTGAATTTCATTAACAAAACCATTTTGAAATGTTGATAATGAAGTTGTTGCTGTCCCTGCTGTACCATTAAATATAGAAGATGTGAAAGGTACATTTGCCTCAGTCACAATAAATGCTTGTAAATTATTATTGAAAGTTTGAGTTGATCTTTGAGTTCTAGTAATTTCGACATTTAAATTATGTCCAATTTTTTTAGATTCGAAAAGAATTACGCCACTTCTAGCAGGAGTTAGAGTAGATCCGTTCACTATATTATAGAATCCTGATACTGGGTCACATAGTACACTTGTATTTAATGTATCAAACACTTGATTAGTAAATCCTTGTATACTTGGACTTTCAACAACTACTTCTATTGTATAATTTACAGAATTAGCGCCAAATTCTTCATGTGTAAATGTAAAAGTATATTTATCGCCGGTTTGAAATTTATTCAAATTAAATTCTGGATCAAAACCAATTAATAATTCGCCCTCATATTTTTTAGGTTCTGTTGTGCCTGGCGGAAAAAAGTTTTCATCTGAATAATTTGTAATCCAAAAATCGTGAGCGTTTGGACCCAAACTATTTTCTGTTTCCTTATACATTCTAATTTTAGCTTTAGTGTTAATACCTGTCGAAGCTTGAGGCATCATCATAACACCTCTTGCATTATTTGTAACTAGACTTTTAATTTTATTAAATTCATTTTGATATACGGCCCGAGAAATTTCAGGCAAACCTACATATCCAGTTTGTTCTACTTTAATCATTGTGCCCGCGCCGTCATCGACTTCCAGTGGTTCAATATTGACAGTTTTGGGTAGTCTCTTATAGAATGCACCATCTAGTAAATCTACGGGCCGAATAGGAGAATTAGAACCGCCGCGGATTGCAACCGCACCAGACATCGCAGTACCACCGTCCCAAGTCCCGCTGGGAAATGCACCATCAGTACCAGAAATATCATGCCATGCAGATCCAATTTCTATACCATGATAATCGGTCATATTAGTAGGAAATGCCGTCACACCAGCTGACTCAAGTGCGGCAGCTGTATCTCTATGTACCTTACGACTACCTCTTAACATAGGGTGTGGATTCAAATAGGAAAAGAGTTCGCAATTTGGTCCAAGATGATTTCCCATATCCACACCATCAGCTCCAAAAATACCTATCGACGCCGAGCCACTGGAACTCGCAGTGGCATCGTGTTCCGTACCTACATTACTAAATTCTTTTGCTAGGTAATCACTCCAATCTAAATTTAGATACATATTGTCAATGTCTTTTACCCTAGTACCCACATTTGGTTTACCTTCGGCATCGACACCACCTACTGCGTCCAAAAAGAATGTGGTAAAAGATAAATTTGCATTGGTGGCCACGGCCGTGCCGCTTATCACACCATCATCAACTTGTTTTCCAATACCATTAGCACCACTACCATTAGTACCATGAGCGGAATCATAATAGAAAACAATAAATTCATCGATAAAATTTGTCAATTCTGTATCATTAATTGTGATTTTAGTAATGTTAGGACCCACATCTTTAAATCCGTTTGCTAACATATCTTCTGCCATATTCTGAATTAGTGGCTTGAATGTTTCTCTTTTTCTATCTCTGAAATAATCATCCATATGAATAATTTCATTTTTGTTTATGGAAATAGACATCTATGTTCTCCTATATTTTAAATTCTGCTTTATTGGTTTTTATTATTTATAAAAAATAATCACACACCATTGACTATTAGGTCTATATTATCTTGTGTGCCGTCTGCTTTAAAAAAATCTACCTCTCCACTGATAACTTCGTTTCCTGTAAAGGTGGTGGTGAGTGGTATATCATCTCTTGTTCCGTTACCCTTAGTAAATCTTATAAATCCACCACTTCCCAAATTATCAGTAGGCACGAATTTTCCAGATGAGCTATCATATGCTATACTTATTTTGCCGGCTCCAGTGACTTGCGCGGTTGTGTGTCCAGAATATTCAAAATTTTGTAGATTAGTTTCTATAGTATTTTGATCTGTTATGATAGTACCCTCTACACCTATTGCTCTTGTCCTTTCTGCAAATATCGCAGAATCCAAAAGGCTGTCAGATTGTTTCAAAGATGTGGATGTAGATAAGTAATTAGAAGAAGTGCTAGCAGTATATGTTCCATTAGCATTTAATCCTGCTCCAGCTTGTGTCGCATCAATCTCTGCCTGAGTAGGAGATAAGTCTACCGTCACAGTAGTTACGTTCGTTGCAGCATCATATACAGTATTAATTGCACCACCAAATGTAATACTACCTGTAAAATTATTATTTATTGCTACAGGTGTTCCCAAAGCTATCCAAGAAGAACCAGTGGAATAGTACAAGGTTCCGCCATGTTGTGCAAATTTTCCTACAGAGCTATCTTGTGAAGTAAGTTCTGCTAAAGTACTATAAACATCAAATTTAATAAGATCAAAATTATCTCTTACTTGCTGTTTTACCGCTATTTCTTTTTCTGCATCTGATGCAGATGCAGGGAGTCCACCTGTGCCTCCAGCACCAGTACCTCCATCTAAGACTGACGTAAAATCAGATTCTAAAAATTCTCCTAAAACAACATCGCCAGTCGGTTGAAGTATAGCCTTGAGTGGAAATGCTATTGACATTTAAAAATCTCCTATCCCATATTTATAATAAAAATTAGCCAGTAGCATAACCATGTTTTTTCAAAGTAGCTATTGCCCAAGGGAATCTTGGAATACTTGTTCTACTGCCATTTGATCCCCATGCCCGTTTGCCTCCAATATCAATGTGAGTGAAAGTATTATACAATCCAATACCCTTTATTCCTTTTTGAACGCATATATCAATAAATCTTGCCCTATCGGTTTTGCTATAACTAGACATTATAATGTCGGTAGCCTTACCCTGTTGATGCATACTTCCTTTAGCCCCACCAACCTTTTTGTTATACTCTGGACTGCGATAGGCGCTGGTTATATCAAGTGTCCGGCCCCATTCTTTAGCAACTTCAATAAGAATATTTTTCAGTGCTGGTTCAATTCTAGAATCTGTGTGTGGTAAGAAATTCAATGTTGGATCATCAACTCTTTCAAATGGAACACTATTATCTTCTATTGGAGCATCTTGTGGTCCGGTAACATTATTTACAGGACTTGTATTATTTGACAAGTATCCACCATCGCCATTAGATATTCCACCATCACCATATTCAAAAGTTTCACTATTTTTCGGTGCAGTATTTATTCCTTCTTTCATATAATCTTCATGTTCTTGCGTGATATCTACCGGAACATCTGATAAAGGCGTCACAGGTGGAGAACTATCTCCAGCAAAAACATTTTCACTTCCCTGTCGAACCATAGACCCACATGCCACTGGATCATTTATTCTTCCAACAGCTTTTCCATTTGCAAAAACTGTTGCAGAACCGGCAGCAAGAACTGAACCATGTGGCGCATATATTTTTGGAGGACATACATGAACATGCCATCCATCGCCCTTTCTATGGACTCCTTTACTATTTGCAAATACATCTGTACTTGCTGTCCTATTCGGCCTTGGTGGGTGACAACCATGACCCGTACATTTATCTCCTAATCTAGTTACAGCTGGCATAAACTGGATATCCTCTTATTACTTGTACGGTATCTATATTATTATAGAAAGTTTGTTCATCTACATTGACAGAACAGTTTAATTTATATACCTGTTCGCCATTTTCTGTTTGGGAAATAGTGTCGAATCTTTCGCCTCTATCTCTAGAATCTGATATTGGAAATAGAGCCGATAGATACTCTCCGGTCAATGTATTTATAATGTTTATATCTCTTTCCCACTCATTAGATTTTAAGTTTTTGAATATAACGGTATTCAAAAATTCTTTATATTCGGTTTTTTGGTCTGGTGTAGAAAAATCTCTAGAATCTATAATAAAGTCTCTTTCTGAAATAAAATCATCTATACTCAATACCCCTATATCATAATTTTTTATATGTTCTATCAAAACCAAATCCAATTCTGTATTATTTGTGTTTGGACTCCAAACAGCTCGGTTGTTTTCTCTTTGAGAATTTACCCACTCGGTTCTACTATTAAATTCATTATCCGCGATAGAATCGTCTGTAAATAACCTAAGGTCTCTATCAAATGACCAATTATTACGAATTTTAAATATAACTTTTATAAATTTTGACACCGCTCCAGATCCGTTTAGAACAAAATCATCTACTACAAATGAATCATCTTCCTCGTTGACTACATAATTAAAATTAATTTGTTTGCCGGCCGGCGTTTTTGATATGAAACCATATCCTGTGGGATTTGTTATGAGATTTTCTGCAATAGTATTTGTTAAATCTTCTATTTTTTTCTGTAAGACCGATGTTCTAATTCCAGTTGAAAATGCTAGTTCTTCTTGAGCTCTTGTTTTTTCTGCTTGTAAAGTTGCTTCTCCGCTCACAAAGGTTTCAGTAAAAGTTTCTTCGAGAGTTGTTATCTCTATTTCGCCTCTTATATTTTCCACTTCATATCGATGAATAACTTCATTCGATAGAGATCCAGTTGCTCTATCACTTACTTTATCGAATTCTGAAACTTTTCTCACAATTTCAAATCGACTCTCTATATCCCCTATTGTTTGTGTCATTACATCACCGGCAGTCAATTCTACTCCATCATACACAAGGTCAATAGTACCTTTTGTTATACTTCTTCCTGTAATATTAACTTCCCATTGTCTCGGCGTGATAAGATCAAAATCGGCATAATCAAAATCTAGTGTGTCGAGTAACGGAACAAACCTCCCCACCTCATCAGTAGTGCCTTGAGTTTTCATCCAAGTTTCCCATTGATATTGTCTTAAAAACTTATCTGTATCTGTAAATTGTCCTATAATTCGGCTATCTTCCAATTCCAAACATTCTGGAATTCTGCCGTTATCTGGGTCATCATCTATTGTATAGACCCAATTAAAAGTTTCGTCTTCTATATCGTCTGGCGCATCTGGATCATAAGTTGTATGAGTTTCTAAATCATAATCAATAGAAGTATATTCATATCTTTCTATGACATGGGTTTCTCTATATTCGTTATCTCTATGTCTACCAGCACGACCAGCCATCCCAAAACTGTTTTCAATTAATTCTTCCATAGAAAATGTTTTAAAATTACTTACTACATCTTGTCTTTTATCTATCGTTAATAGATCATGACCAAATGCGTTAGACCCACCAGAAAGTCCAGGCCTTTTTGTGGTTATAGGTTCATAAAAAGTCTCGCCAAATTTCTTATAATCAAATTGTGTTGATGAAACAGATTCAAATATATTCATATTAAATTCATACACCTGAGCATCATCTCTATATTTCGGTCTATACAATTCTTCGATCATAAGATGTTTAAATTTATTTTTTGGTCCAATGGACATATTTATTACACTATGAAAATAATCTTGATCAATTAAGAATGTTGTTTTTGAATCTTCTATAAATGGTTTAAAATTCAAATCGGGAATATCTAAATTTACAAAAAATACTTTATGAATAAATGGCTTGTCCAATACTGGCGTATAAAAAACTTCCATTGGCATTTCTAAATCTTTTGCATATTCAAAAAATGCAGTCTTAGGAAAATTAAATTCTACAATTTTTACAGTTTCTTTCCAACTACTATCCAGTAGTGATATATCATTGTCAATTTCAAAAAACTTTTTGTCTGATACAATATTGGATTTTAGAATTTCAAAAAACTGAGATTTTTTTTGAAAAGTATCTTTAGAACCTATAGTGGACAAAGATATATTAGTTAGTGTCTTTGTGGGCGGACCATACATAAATTGTCTATTACTGGGTTGTAAATCGACATGTTCTACTACAAATAATCCTGTTTCATATTCTAACACAAGATGTAAATGTTCTGGATAAGTTTGCGAGGACGCTAATTCTTTTCCTACAAAAGAATCGTGTGTCTTTGAAAAACTAGATACATATTCTGCTTGAATGATCTCATTTTTATATCTGTCAGTACCACCAACAAATTTATCATTTTTTTCAAATTGGTATGTTATTCCTTGAAATGTTACAGATTGATTTTGGCCGACTATCAAAGGATTATTTAAATATAACCCATTCCAATTTGTAGAAATATCAGTATCTTTTGTCGAAAAAGGCGCAAAAGGATTAAATTCATATAGAAATGAACTAGACATTTCTATGAAAGATTTGTCCATTGACCAATCTCCAATAGTTCCAGCACCCATAAATTCGCCCGGTTTATGGATTAGTAGTTTTGCAATAGACAGTTCTTCATAATCTGTCTTGTTATCTATAATAATATTGCTTCCAACCAAAGGCTCTGAAACTAATCCAGTAAAGGAATTAAATGACTGTTTTGCAACTTTTATTTTGTCAATAAAGGTTTCGTGAAAATATTCTTCGATAAAAACGGAATTTTGCTTGGGGTTGGAAAAAAACTGTTCTATGGATGAATGTTCTATACCCAATCCACTGACGCCAACAGTACCATCATTTAACATAGAGTTAGACCAACCACCAACAGTTTCAAAATATACATCGTGCCATCGGGCCAAAGGTTGACCCCATGAGGCAAATCCTATTTTTGATCTTTTGAATCTTTCATTATCGCCAGTGAGTGGTATAATAATTTCTGTGTTGATATCTATAACATTACTATTCAATGGACTTGTGTAAAGTTTGACTTGATCGCCAGTCTTTTCTACTCTTATTTTAGTAAAAACATCTGGAGGAGAATTTGGGTCTGCCCAGCTATTAGTTGCAAGTCCCACACTAGAACTATTATCCCAAAGTTCATAAGGTATATTGGGGTTATCATAATCTTGACCAAAAAAACTAACTGACTGTCCAGCATTTGACACTGCAAACCAAGTTTTTGATTGCATAGGTCCACCCTGACTTCTAAAAGCGCTTAGAGTATATTCATAACCATTTTCAAAAACAAATCCAATTACCACTCCCATAGCCCCATTTTGTGCTGAAGTGGACTTTACAACAGTTTCGAATATATAATCTTCATGTTCTTCCCCAGAGACTCGACCTATCATGTTTTGTTCTGGATTTATATTTGCTTCCATAGATCGGTTGTTTGGATTTACAACCCAACCTGTAGAATCTATATCGGGATATGATGTTATTCTTTTATGAGAAAAATTATACCAAGTATTATCTATTAAAGTATTATCCCATGTTGCATATCCGGATGGAAAGGGATTTTTGGGATGATATGGAAATCTTATAAACTCGAACCACAACAAACACTTTCTATCTGGAATATTTAAATCTCTTAAATTTATACTTACAGGATTCCATTTTTCTAATAAAGGTTCTTCAAATTTAATCTCAGCAACTTTTGTCGAAGATTTTTTACTATGAAATTTCTTTAAATTTCCCAATGCATCATCGAGACTATCATCACTTCTGTATACAATTACAGTCAATATATTATTAGTTGAATTTGAAACAATACCAGTAGTACCCAAAGAAAAATGTATTGCATCAGCTGATTTTGATGTGTTAGCATGATGCTCTATAGGTAAAGTTGCAGTTGTTCTTTCGGAATCTGTTAATATAACAAATTTAGAATAAGGCTCTTGCGTATTTATTTTAGATGTAAATTTTTGAGGCGTAAGTTCGTCAAAATATGAAATATACTCATCGACTGCACCTGTCGCACCCCCCATTGAAGCTTGAAAATTATTTCGTAAAATATCTGATGATCCTGATGTCCCATTTGGATAATGATCATTTTGTGTAATATTATCTAATACTAGATGATTATATCGCAGAGTGGATGCAGTAGCATAGAACTTCAGACCATCTTTAAACTGTTCAAAAAAGTGAGGAGTGCTGTTTTTATCTGAGGAATAGTAGTAATTTTCATAGTCAACTATAATTTCGTCTACACTATCGTAAACTAAATTATCAACTCTTCTAGTCAATGTCTTTAATGCGGGCCCGGATCTACCTTGAAATGTTGCCATGATAAATTATTCTATTCCTCTACTGATATTATTTCTATCAATAAATGGTCCTATATTGATATTTGTTATAGGACTTCTGATTGCTATAAGATTGTATAATAAATCATCATTATTTCTCATTATTATTATTCCACCTTCTGATGATAAATCACTTTGACCGACACTTGTAAAAGGAGCTGATTCTACAACTTCTTCGTCACTAAGAATAGTGAAAGTAGAATCTTCTGATAAGTCATCTGCACTAGAAATTCTTTCACTAGATTCTTCTGGGGTGTCATCGTCACTTGATATTATTTGTCCCGAAACGTCTGGGGTGTCATCGTCACTTGATATTATTTGTCCCGAAACGTCTGGGGTGTCATCGTCACTTGATATTATTTGT
>MDTB01039100.1_pt1 | contig 15993 bp, 17 predicted proteins | sample 811161 | NCBI WGS metagenome assembly MDTB01 (sample SAMN05326650, study PRJNA326480) | marine metagenome | isolation source: seawater | place: Mediterranean Sea | collected 2009 | reverse complement strand
TTACAAATAAATGGTTAAGTGAATGTAAAAGAATATTAAAGAAAAATGGATCTATTTGGGTAATTGGAAGTTATCACAATATATTTAGAGTAGGAAAAATAATTCAAGATTTAGGTTTTTGGATTTTAAATGATGTAATTTGGAATAAAAATAATCCAATGCCAAACTTCAGAGGTACTCGATTTACGAATGCTCACGAAACCTTAATATGGGCATCTAAAAATAAAAAATCAAAATATACTTTTAACTACCAATCAATGAAATCTTTCAATGATGATTTACAAATGAGATCAACTTGGAATTTACCTATATGCAATGGTAAAGAAAGGTTAAAAAATAATGGAATAAAAGTTCATTCAACACAAAAACCAGAAGCTTTACTTCATAGAATTATATTAGCTTCTTCAAATAAAGGTGATCTTATTTTAGATCCTTTTTTAGGGTCGGGAACAACTGCAGTAGTCTCAAAAAAATTAGGTAGATATTATTTTGGAATCGAAAAAGAAAAAGAATATTTTGAAGCTGCCAATAAAAGAATAAAAAATACAAATATAATTGAAGATGAATATTTAGATACACTTCAAAATAATAAGTCTAAACCTAGAATTCCTTTTGGTTCATTGATAGAATTAGGAATAATTAAACCTGGATCAGAAATCTATGATCAAAAGAAAAAAATTTATGCTAAAGTGATGGTTGATGGAAGCATCAAACATAAACAGAATGAAGGATCAATTCATAAAGTGGCGGCACAAATATTAGGTTCAGAAAGTTGTAATGGTTGGACTTATTGGTATTATCAATCAGGAAAGAGTTTAAAACCAATCGATGAACTTAGACAACGTCTAAGACCAAGAAGCTAAATATTATAAATTTTACCTAAATAATTTTCTAAAAAATTTTTATTTTTAGATATGTATCTTAAAATAATATTTCTAAAAAAAATATTTAATGGATTTGAAAGATGGAAGGCAAAGTGATTAAGGGAAGATCTAGAATTTATTTGCTTAGTTTTTAAAATTCTTGTTTTATAATAATTTGAAGAATTATTCTTTAAATCATTGAAAAGCTCATTTGCTGCTTCTATTGATTGAGATGCGCCTTGTGCAAATGACGGTGGAAAAGAATAAAATGCGTCACCAGTTAAAAAAATATTTTTTGATTTAGGTATTTGAAATTCTTTACTTACAAAAATTGGAAAACATTTAATATCTTCAACTTGTCCAATTAAGTTTACATTTGATTTAGAGGAAATCTGATTTAATAAATTATTAATAAAATTATTATCTTTAAATAAATTTCTATTTGAGATTTCTTCCTGAATTAATTCTTTTCTAATAATTGAGATAAAATTAAATTCTTTTTTTTGATTAATGGGATAAATTACAAAATGAAAATTAGGTCCCATATACAATGAAATATCGAAATTTTCAAAATTCCGGATGTTACCTCTTAAGGCAATTGAATTAAAATATTTTGGAAGTCCACCTTTTTTAAATAAAATTTGCCGAGTTTTTGAATAAATCCCATCAGCAGCTACTAAGTAATCAAATTCATCACTTTTTTTATCTCTAAAATTTAACAATAATTTATCTTCATTTTTAATATCAATCAAATCTGAATTTAAAACTATTTTTTCTGAAGGAATATTTTTCAGGAGAAATTCAATAAGTTTTGATCTTTTTAATGTGGTGTATCGATCACTTTGATTATTATATTTAGATAAATCAATATCACATATTTTTTTTGAATTTTGTGCAACAAAAAAATTTACTTTTTTTGGGAAATAAATATCACTCGCATTTATTTTTTGAAAACCTATTTTATTTAAAAGATTAATACTATTTACAGACAATTGTATTCCATATCCATCTTTTAAATCTAGTGAAGTTTTTTTTTCAAAAATTTTATAAGAATAAGATTTTTCTTCTTCTAAAAGATTTGCGAGAAACAAACCTGAAATTCCTGCTCCTATAATTGCGATCTTTTTCATTAATAATTTTCAATTGATTTAAAAATTTTTTTTGTAAAGGATGGTATAATATGATTTTTAATATTAACTTCATCTATTAAAAAACTATTACTTAAATTTACTTTTTTATTTTTTTTATTTATTGAAATTTTCATATCCATATTAGACATTTTAATATTAATTCTTTTATTTAAAGAAGATTTAAATTTTTTTTTATCTATTTCTCTCATAGGAAATATTAATAAATTTTTTAGGAAATTAAATTTATTATTTTTAATTAGTAAATATTTATTTTTACTTTTATAAATGTCTGCTTCGAAATATTTTACTTTATTTGATTTATTTTTTGATTTTATACCAAAATCTTTCTTTTTATATGCGATACAATTTTTACTAATTGGGCAATCATAACATAAAGGATTTGTTGGTTTGCAAATTAAAGCACCAATTTCCATTATTGCTTGTGCATAATCACTTGACCTATTGGTCTTTCCAAAAAAGGATTTTTTTTTTTGTAAATTTTCTTTGCTAGTTTCTTTTTCATTTTTCAGATAAAAAATTCTTTTTAAAATTCTTTCAACATTTCCGTCAAGTGGAATAAATTGTTTATTAAAAGCTATCGCCATTATTGCTGCTGATGTATAATTGCCAATTCCAGGTAAAGATTTTAATTCATCAATTTTTTTAGGTAATTTGCCATTAAATTCCTTTATTATTTTTTGAGCTGTTTTTTTTAAATTTCTCGCTCTTGAATAATACCCTAAACCTTCCCAACATTTCATAATTTTACTATCTGAGACATTAGATAAACTTTTTAAATTTGGAATTTTCAAAATAAAATTGTTAAAATAAGGTACAACTGTTTTGACCTGAGTTTGCTGAAGCATAAATTCACTTACAATTATAAAATACTCTTTTTGCCTTACTGAACATTTCTTACGCCATGGTAAAGATCTTTTGTTATTATCGTACCAATAAAGAATTTTTTTTGATATCATAAGTTTAATAATATGTCCTATAAAAATAATATTAAGCAGAGAAGTAAAACCATTCAAGGATTAAGATCTTTTAAAGACACTTTGCCAAGAAATATCAAAAAATTAATAAAGAGAAAAGGCCGTATATTTTCTGAAATATTAAGTAACTGGAAATACATTGTTGGAAAAGATCTTTTTCAAATTTGTTTTCCAAAATCCTATAAAAATTCTAATAAACTTGGTGTTAGTAAACTTACTGTGATGTTTAAAAGAGGAAAAGAAATTGAATTAGAATATTCTAAAAAACAAATAATAGATAATTTAAATAAATACTTTGGTTATGCTGTGGTAGAAAGGTTAAAACTAATAAGTTTTGAAAGTGAAAAAATCAATTATAAAAAGAAAATTCAAGAGATTGAGGATGTGACAAATAGTAAATTTATGCATAAAATTATTGATATCAAAAATAAGAAAATTAAAAAATCACTAATAGAATTAAATAAATTATTTAATAAAAATGAAAAATAAAAACTTATCACTAATAATAATTGGAATAGCAGTTATTATTGGGATTATTTTCTTCATGCAGTCAGGAGACAAAACTGCGAAGAAAGTTGAGTATAGTAAAGAAAACTTAAATTCAATTAAAAGAATATACGAAGGAAATAAAAATGCAAAAATAACTATTATCACTTATGAATCATTAACTTGTGGTCACTGTGCTGATTTTCATAAAAATGTATATCCTGATTTAAAAAAAGAATTCATAGATACTGGTTTAGTTAAAATTGAATTTAGACATTTTCCTTTAGATGTTGCAGCTTTTAATGCTTCAAAATTAGCTCAATGCAATAATGACGAAAAATCTAATATATTGCATTTATTATACAAAAAACAAACTGAGTGGGTTAAAGGCCAAACAGTTGAAGATGCTAATAATAATTTAAAAAAGCTTCTCAAGGAAAACAATATAAATTTGGACTTTGAAAAATGTACCACTGATAAAAATATTGAAGATTATGTATTAAATGATCGAATCGAAGGAGTTAAAAAATTTGATATAAATTCTACCCCTACGATAATAATTAATAACGAAAAGTTTGATAAACCTCTAAACTATAAAAATTTAAAAAAATCTTTAGAAAAACTGATATAACTCTCAAATGGAGTTTAAAAAAATCCAATTAAATGGATTTAAATCATTTGCTGACAAGACCAATTTTTTAATTGAAAAAGGTCTTACTGGAATTGTGGGTCCAAATGGATGTGGAAAATCTAATATCGTAGAATCTTTAAGATGGGTCATGGGTGAAACATCTGCTAAAAGTATGAGAGGATCAGGAATGGAAGATGTAATATTTTCTGGCACCTCTAATAAATCTTCAAAAAATATAGCTGAGGTCTCAATAAATATTACTAATGAAAATAACGAGGGCCCTATCCAATTTAAAGAATTATCTCAAATAGAAATTAGAAGAAAAATTGAAAAAGATAAAGGATCAAAGTTTTATATTAATGACAAAGAAGTAAGGGCTAGGGATGCTCAAATGTTTTTTGCTGATTTATCTACAGGTGCACATTCCCCTTCATTAATAAGTCAAGGCAGGATTGGAGCATTGGTTACAGCCAAACCTGCTGACAGAAGAGCAATTCTTGAGGAAGCTGCTGGAATTGCAGGATTGCATGTAAGAAGACACGAAGCTGAACTTAGACTAAATGCAGCAGAAAATAATCTTAAGCGAGCTGATGAACTAAGACGACAACAAGAAAAACAATTAGCAAATCTGCAGAAACAAGCTGAGGAAGCTACTAAATATAAAATTATCTCTCAAGAAATTAAAAAAATAGAGGCTGGTTTGTTTTTTTTAAGACTACAAGATATAGATAATGAAATAAAAATTGAAAATGAAATTAATAATGAAGCAGAAGGAGAAGTAAGTGGATTTAATAAAAAGATTAATGGACTTGAAGATTTTATTAAATCAGAGACAGATAAGGTTGTACCATTAAGAAATAAAAATATTGAAAATTTATCAAAAATTCAGCGTTTAAACTTAGAATTACAAAACTTAGATGAAGAAAATTTAAGAATCCAAGAAGAAATTGAAAACATTAAAAAATCTTTAAAAACTATAGAAGAAGATACTGATAGAGAAAAAGGAATTGTAATTGATGCTAAATCTAACGAAAAAAGATTAAAAGAAGAAAAAAATGAATTAATTGAAATAGATTCAAAATATTACGATACTGAAAAAAGATCTAATGAAGACTTGGATATTACAAAAAATAGATTAAAAATTGAGATAGATAAAGTTAAAGAATTGATTAATGCTAAAAAAAATGATGAGGCAATATTAATTCTAGATAACTGTAAAAATATCATTGAGGCCTACGCAGAAAGTTATAGTAAAAATCAAAATATAAAAAATGAATCAATAAAGCGAAAAGAAAGAATTAATACTATCAATATAGAAATTGAAAGCTGGATAAACTTGCTTTCTAATTCAGAAAAAATGGTTAGAGAATTATTTGATAGGAAAAATAAGCTATCGAGTCAATTAAATGATCTAGAACAACAGCCAAAAATACAAGCAGAAAAAAAAGGTCAAATTTCTGAAAGTTTAAGAATTTCTGAAAAAGAGAAAAGTGAAAATGAAACTCTAATAGAAGGAATAGATAACAAAATTAATGCTTTAAGAATTCAATTAAATGATACTCAAGAGAAAACTATACAGATCAGAGAAAGGAAAGCAAGTTCAGGCGCAACGATCGAAGGATTAAAAAAAAGAAGAGATGATTTAATGGATAGAGTAGATGCTGAGCTTAATCTTAATGAAAATAATTTGTTAGAAAATTCAAATCTAAATAAAATTGAAAAATTTCCTGATGCTGTCACCCAGGAAGAAAAGCTTGATGCCAAAAAAAGAGAAAGAGATAAATTAGGATCAGTTAACTTGAGAGCTGACGAAGAAACAAACAAGTATGAAATTGAAATTAAAAAAATGGAAAAAGATAGATTAGATTTATCTAATGCCATAATTAAACTCAAAGAAAGTATTAATGAATTAGATCAAAAAGGTAGAGAAAGACTTTTGGGTGCATTCGAAAAAGTTAATAGAAAATTTTCTGAAGTTTACACTAAATTATTTAATGGTGGCACTGCAAAATTAGAACTTGTAGACTCAGACGATCCATTAGAAGCTGGCCTTGAAATGTTAGTAAGTCCTCCAGGAAAAAGATTGCAATCAATAACTTTATTATCTGGAGGAGAGCAAGCTTTGACAGCTCTATCTTTAATTTTTGCAGTTTTTTTAACAAATCCATCTCCAATTTGTGTTTTAGATGAAGTAGATGCCCCTTTAGATGATGCAAACGTAACAAGATTTTGTAAATTACTTGATGAATTAACAAAAATCACAAACACAAGATTTATTATAGTTACACACCATGCTCTTACTATGTCAAAGATGGATAGACTTTATGGTGTTACAATGCCCGAGAAAGGAATTAGTCAATTAGTTGCAGTTGACTTACAAAAAGCCGAGAGCTTAGTCGCTTAATAATTTAATGCCGAAAGATACACTTAAAACTCGCTTAGAGATTGCAAAAAAAAGGATTTATAATAAAAATAATAATAAAAATAAACAACCACCATCATCAATAGGTATTGCTTTTAAAATGAGTACTGAATTAGTGTCGGCAGTGGTAGTTGGGACAATTATTGGGTTTATTTTAGATAATACCTTTGGTACTAAACCATGGTTAATATTAATATTTTTTTTCGTAGGAGTGATTACGGGTATTGTAAATGTCTTCAGATCTGCGAAAAAAATGCAAAAATAAAATTATAAGATTATGGCTACAAATCCAATGCACCAATTTGAAGTTTATAGAATTGGTCCTGAAATAAAATTAGGACAAATCGATTTGTCTTTTACAAATGCAAGTTTATTTATGTTAATCAGTACTATAGCTATTTTAGTTATCTTTAATATTGGATCAAAAAAGAACACTTTAATACCAACTAAAATTCAACTTCTTGCAGAACTAAGTTATACATTTGTGTCAAAAATGATCAGTGATACTGCTGGTTCAAAAGCTAAGCCATATTTCGCTTTTATATTCTCACTTTTTATGTTTGTTTTATTTTGTAATATGTTTGGAATGATTCCATACACCTTTACAGTTACTAGCCATATAATAGTTACTTTTATGTTGGCTGCGTTTATTTTTATTGGGGTTACAATTATTGGATTTATTAAACATGGAGTTGGATATTTAAAATTATTTGTTCCAAGTGGAGTTCCTGTTGTACTATTACCTTTGATAGTTGTTATAGAAATCATATCTTATTTAAGTAGGCCAATTAGTCTTTCAGTTCGTTTATTTGCTAACATGATGGCTGGCCATACTATGATGAAAGTTTTCGGTGGCTTTGTAATAAGCCTCGGAATAGTTGGTGGATGGCTTCCACTAAGTTTTTCGGTTGCATTAACTGGTTTAGAAATCTTAGTTGCTTTTCTTCAAGCTTATGTTTTTGCAATCTTAACCTGCATCTATTTAAATGATGCATTAAATTTACACCATTAATTAACAGAAGGAGGATATAATGGAATTAGAAGCAGCAAAAATGATTGGAGCGGGTCTAGCAGCAATTGCTCTAGCCGGTGCCGGTGTAGGAATTGGAATAATTTTTGGAAACTATCTGTCAGGAGCGATGAGAAATCCTTCAGCAGCACAAAAACAGTTTCCTAATTTGCTTTTAGGTTTTGCTCTTGCAGAAGCAACAGGATTATTTGGATTAGTAGTAGCGTTAATCATTCTCTTTGCATTTTAAATTTAATGATTAAAAAAATATTTTTTCAGTCTATATTTTTTAATTTCTTTTTTATAAAAGAAGTTTTTGCGGCTGAAAGTGGAGGTATGCCTCAATTAAATCCAGAGTTTTGGATTTCACAAATATTTTGGCTTACTCTTACTTTTGGTATCTTGTATATAGTTTTATCAAAACTAATACTTCCAAAAATAAGTGCTAACCTAGAATTGAGAAAATCCCAAATACAAGAAAATATTGAGGCTGCAGAAAAACACAGAGAAGATAGTGAATCAAAACTTAAAGAATATGATGATATTGTCACTAAAGGTAAATTAGAGGCAAAAAATATTTATAAAGAAGTAAGAGAAAAAGCACTTAAAGATATTAATTTGAAAAAAGAAAATTTAGACAAGCAAATTGATGAAGAAATTAAAAAAGCAGAAGAAGAAATTAATATACTTAAAAAAAGTGCACCTGAAAAAATAAATAAGATTGCAATTGAAACATCTTCAGAGTTAGTAAAAAAACTAATTGGAGCTGAAGTAAATAACAGTAGTATTTCGGCTATTGTTGATGATTTATCAAAAAGAAATGAGGATAAGTACTATGGCAATTGATGCAACTTTTTGGGTAGCCGTCTCATTTATTATATTTTTTGGTGGACTTGTATATTTAAAGATTCCTCAAAAAGTTAATGAAATTCTTAATAAGTTAATTTCAGATATAAAAAATGAAATCAATGAAAGTGAAAAATTGAGAACAGAAGCTAAAACATTATTAGATAATGCTCAAAGTAAATTGGAAACCGCTCAATCTGTAAATAATGAAATTCTAGAACAAGCTAAAAAAGATAGTGATAAGCTTATAATAGAGCTTAATGATAAATTTCATGCATCTTCTGAGATTAAGAAAAATTTAGCTGAAAATAAAATAGTACAAATGAAAGAGGCAGCAATTAAAGAGATTAAAGATGTTTCAATTAAAATTGCAGTAGATTCTGTTAAAAAGATCATCACCACTTCAGTAGATAAATCTAAACTTGATACCCTGTTTCAAAAAAATTTAGATGAAACTAAAGAAGAGTTAAAAGAAATTAACTCATAATACTCTTACATTTTTTCTAAAAAAATATAAATTAACAAAATGAATTCTGTTGTAATTGGATCTGGATTTGGTGGTATTGCAGCTGCCCTTCGTCTAAAAGCAAAGGGCCATGAAGTAACATTGATTGAAAAACATCCAGATCTAGGAGGAAGAGCTAGAGTTTTTAAAAAAAATGGATTTACTTATGATGGTGGTCCTACAGTAATTACTGCTCCTTATTTAATTAATGAATTATTTGAATTATTTAAAAAGGATCCAAAAGATTATATAGAGTTATCTCCTCTTAAAATTTGGTATCAATTTATTTTTGAAGACAAATCTAAATTTAATTATTCAGGTAATGAAATTGAAATGAAGAAACAAATTGAAAAAATAAGTAAAGATGATGTCGAAGGTTATGAAAAATTAGTAAACTTCACTAAAAAGATTTTTGATAAAGGATTTACAGAACTTGCTGATGTTCCTTTTGATAAACCAATCGTGATGATGCAACAGTTACCAGCTTTACTAAAGCTTAAAAGTTATAAGTCAGTTTATTCACTAGTTTCATCTTACATAAAAAATGAAAAATTAAGAAGAATACTAAGCATGCATCCTCTTTTAGTTGGAGGAAATCCTTTTACTACAACTTCTATTTATGGACTAATTTTATATTTAGAAAAAAAATGGGGCATACATTATTCGATGGGTGGGACAGGTAATATTATAAAAGGGTTTGAAAAATTGATGAATGAAGTCGGTATAAAAATTATTAAAGGTCATGAGGTTAAAAAAATTACTTCTAATGGAAAAAAGATCACTGGCGTTCAATTAGATAATCAAAAAAAAGTTGATGCTAATAATGTTATTTGTAATGCTGATCCACCTGCAGTTTATGAAAAGATGTTAAATGGAAATACAAATAAATCAATATTGTTTAAATGGAAGAAAGATAGAATGGAATACTCTATGGGGCTGTTTGTGTATTATTTTGGAACTAAAAAAACCTACAATAACGTAGAACATCATACAATTAAATTTGGAAACAAATATAAAGAGCATCTTGATGATATATTTAATAATAAAAAATTGAATAATGATATAAGTTATTATCTTCATAGACCTTCTGCCACGGACAAATCTATGGCTCCACAAGGACAAGATTGTTTTTATGTCTTAATTCCAGTGCCCAATAACCAGTCAAAAATTAAATGGTCAATAGAAGGTGAAAAAATGAAAAACTTAATTATTGATAAAATGGAAAAAGATTTGATGCCAAATCTTAGAGAAAATATTATTGAAGATTTTTATTTAACGCCAGATTATTTTGAAAAAGATCTTAACACTAAATATGGATCTGGTTTTTCAATCCAACCAAAATTTTCACAATCAGCATATTTTAGATTTCATAACAAATCAGAGATATATGATGGGCTTTATTTCGTGGGAGCAGGAACCCATCCAGGAGCTGGAGTACCAGGGGTGCTTTCGTCTGCTAAAGTATTAGATAAAATTATATAATGCTTAATAAAAATTATTTATCACTTTACGCTAAGTCTTTTAATTGGGCAGGTTTTTTTTTACCTAGTACAATCTATCAAAAATGTTCATTTTTATATGATTTTTGTAGGATAGCTGACAATATTGCTGATGAGAAAAACAAATTAGACGATAAAAGAATTAAATTTGAAAAATTTGAGAATAATTTTAATCAAAAGAATTTTAATGATCCTATTATTAAAAATATGTGGAATCTTATTTATGAGTTTAATATTCCTATAAAAGTAGTCCATGATTTATTAGATGGTGTAAAATCTGATATTAAAGATCAAGTAAAATTAAACTCTAAAAAAGACTTATTAATTTATTCATATAAAGTTGCTGGAACTGTTGGGTTAATGATGGCAAAAATTTTAAAAGTAAATAAAAAAAATTCTCTAAAATCAGCTATTGATCTTGGTATTGCGATGCAATTGACAAACATATCAAGAGACGTGATTGAAGACTCTAAAAATAATAGATTTTATATAAGTGAAAACTTTGAAGTAATTAAATCAACTATTAAACTAGCAGACGTTTTTTATGAAAACTCATTTTATTCGATAAAAGAAATACCGATGAATCTTCGTTTTTCTATCTTAATTGCAAGAAGAATTTATAGAAAAATTGGTTATAAAATTCTCAATAAAAAAAATTTAGAAAATTATAAAAAATCTGGAAAAATTTATGTCTCAAGCCTAGAAAAAGTTTTTGAGACTTTTTTATCAATTTTTGACCTAATTAAATTATCATTAGTAAATAAAAATGATGATTTTATAAAACATGACCATAGTTTAATTAATGAGGATATAAATCTAAATGAAAGAATTTGATTACATAATAATTGGAGGAGGTTGTGCAGGTCTATCTCTAGCTTACGAGCTAGAAACCTATGAAAAACTCAAAAATAAAACTTTAGCAATTATTGAACCCAGAGAAGAATATAAAAAAGATAAAACTTGGTCTTTTTGGAAAGTGATACCACATAATTTTGAAGATTGTGTAAGAAAAAGTTGGAAAAACTTTACAGTTAATATTCCTGATAATATAAAATATGTTAACTGTAGCAACACTCCTTACCAAAGTATTGATAGTGGATTATTTTATCAAAAAATAATTCATACCCTGAAAAAAAATAATAACGTTCGTTTTTTTAAAAATATCAATGAAGTTAATACTAAAGACTCTATTATTTTTAATAGTGTACTTGAAAATATAGATAATAAAAATAATTTATGGCAACACTTTTCAGGACTAGAAATTGAAACTAGTAATGATTTTTTTGATGAAGAAATATTTAATTTAATGGATTTTGATTGTGACCAAAAAAATAGTATTCATTTTTTTTATACTCTACCTTTTTCAAAAAAAAATGCTCTTGTAGAAACTACTTGGTTGTCTGACCTAAATAATATAACTCTTCAAAACTATGATAATCAATTAGAAGACTATATAAAAAATCATCTAAAAATTAAGGATTACAAAATTAATTTTAGAGAAACTGGTGCCATACCACTATTTCATCCAAGTAATATTAAAAAAAATAATCAAATTAATATTGGAACTGCAGGAGGAATGACTAGATTGAGTACAGGATATACATTTTTAAATATTCAGGAACAAAGCAGATATATTAGAAAAAATATTAATAATATTAAGAATATGAAAACATTCTCTGTAAATAAAAAATATCAGTTTTTAGATAATATTTTTTTAAAAGTACTTAAAAAAAATTCAAGTAAAATGCCACTAATTTTTTATGAAATGTTTAACTGTTCACCTAATACAGTTATAAATTTTTTGTCTAATAAGAGTAACTTTTTTGAGGATGTTGCTATAATATCCAGGATGCCTAAATGGATTTTCTTAAAAGAAATATTTTAAAATGAATAATCAAATAAAAAAGATAAATTTTAATCATTCATTTATTTTTTTTTTAATTTGTAATATTTTTTCTTTAATAATATTTAAATTTTATAATTCTTTAATCTCGCCACTAATTTGTTTATTCCTAATTTTGAGCATAGGAATATCACATGGATCTCTAGATCATATTAAAGGAGAAAAACTTCTTAAGATTTTCAAATTACATAATATTAGTATTTTTTATTTAATTTATACTTTGATAGCTTTAACAGTAATAATCTTTTGGATAATTTTACCTACAATTTCTTTAATTGTCTTTTTAATTGTTGCTGCATTTCATTTTGGTAAAGAAGATACTCAATTCTTAGTAAGTGAAAATTCATATTTTAATCAATTGCTTTTTTTCTTGAAAGGTTCTTTTATAATTTTAACACCTCTATATTTTAATTTTAGTGAAACAGTCTCTATATTTAAATTATTACTAATCGAAAATGAATTTTTTTATTCGAGTTTAAGTTTTATTGAAAAAAATAATCTTTTATATTTTGGAATTATTCTAAGTACTTTGTCTAGTATTTATTTGTTTATTAAAAAATTTGAATTAAAAAAATTTACTATATTTTTAGATTATTTTTCAATTTTAATTTTAAATTATTATCTTTCTCCTTTAGTGGCATTTACAATATATTTTTGCTTTTTACACTCAATTAGACATAGTATTACATTAATGTTCGAATTAGATAAAAATGATCTTAATAATGGATTTAAAGTTTTTATAAAAAAAGCTATGCCTTTAACTCTCATCACAGCTATGTTTAGCTTAATTGGACTATATTTATTAAATAATACCTACGAATTTAATAGCTCAATTTTAAAAATAATATTTATAGGTTTGGCGTCATTAACCTTTCCACATATATTGCTGGAATATTTTTTAGAAAAAAATGAAAAATAAAGAATTAAAGATATTACTTTCTGCTCCTAGAGGATTTTGTGCCGGTGTTGAAAGAGCAATTGAGATTGTTGAAAAATCAATAAAAAAATATGGTGCTCCAGTTTATGTTAGACACGAGATAGTCCACAATAAATATGTTGTTGATGATTTAAAAAATAAAGGAGCTATTTTTGTAGAGGAACTTGAGGAGATAAAAGATAAATCTAGACCTGTAATTTTTTCAGCTCATGGTGTCCCAAAAAAAATTCCTGAAGATGCAAAAAATTATAACATGACTTATGTGGACGCAACATGTCCCTTAGTTTCAAAAGTTCATAGAGAAGCAGAAAATCTTAATAAAGCTGGTTATCATTTAATATTGATTGGACATCAAAGTCATCCTGAGGTTATTGGAACCATGGGGCAATTACCTAAAGGTACAATTGATCTTATTCAAGATGAGGCAGAGGCAAAAAATTATAAAATTAAAAAAGATAAAAAAATTGCATTTGTTACTCAAACAACCTTATCTGTAGATGATACTAAAGATATAATAAAAATTTTAAAAGACCGATTTCCAAATATACGTGAACCATTAAAAGAAGATATTTGTTATGCAACTACCAACCGACAGATGGCTGTTAAGAACATTGCAAAACAATGTGATATGTTTTTTGTTATAGGTAGTAGAAACTCCTCAAATTCTGTTAGATTAGTAGAAGTAGCTAAAAAATCAGGCTGTTCAAAATCCCATTTAATCCACTCACAAAGTGAAATACCTTATGAGTTAATAAAAAAATCAAATACTATAGGAATTTCATCAGGTGCTTCAGCTCCTGAAATTTTAGTTGAAAACTTTATTAAGGAATTGAAAAAAAGATTTATTGTTACTATAGATGAAATAGAAATAATTAAAGAAGACGTAATTTTTAAAGTTCCAAAAAAATTAAATTAAATGGCTGTTTATACAAAAATAAATTCAAAAATAATTTCATTTATTGAAAATAATTATAATATTGGAAAAATAGTCAAATTTAATGGTATAAAGAAAGGAATAGAAAATACCAACTACTTCATAAAAACAAAAAATAAGAAATATATACTTACAATTTTTGAAAAAAGAGTTAATTCTAAAGATCTACCCTTTTTTATAAATTTAATGTCAGGTCTACATAAATTAAAAATAAAATGTCCAATGCCTATTAAAAGTAAAAAGGGAAGTTATTTATTCAAAATTAAAAAAAAACCAGCATGCTTAGTCACATTCCTTAATGGAAAAGACAAAAATGAATTGAATTATAAAGATTGTTACATTGTAGGAAAAAATATAGCTAGATTACATAAAGCATCAAAAAAAATTAAAATTTATAGAGAAAATTCAATGTCAATTAATTCTTGGGGACCTCTTCTAAAGAAAATTGACAATAGAATAAATAAAATTTCAAAAAATCTAAAAAGATCAATGAAAAATGACTTAAAAGATATTAAACAAAATTGGCCTAAAAGACTCCCTAATGGGATCATACATTGTGACTTATTTATCGATAATATTTTCTTTTATAAAAAAAAATTTTTTGGTTACATTGATTTTTATTTTTCTTGCAATGATTTTCTAGTTTACGAATTGGCTATTTGCATAAATGCTTTATGTTTTAAAAAAAGAAATAGATTATTTATTTTTGATAAAAAAAGATCAACTAATTTAATAAAGGGTTACGAATCTATAAGAAAATTAAATGAAAATGAGAAAAAATATTTTAATATTATGTGCAGAGGATCTGCTTTGCGATATTTACTAACTAGAGCTTATGATTATTTAAATACACCAAAAAATGCTATAATTAAAATTAAAGATCCAAAAGAGTATATTCAAAAATTAAATTTTCACCGTCAAATAAAATCATATAAAAATTATATAAATTAATGATTAAAATTTATACTGATGGTTCATGCTTAGGTAATCCAGGGAATGGTGGATGGGCAGCAATAATTATTTATGATAGTAAAAAAATTCGTATTAAAGGAAGTAAAAAAGATACAACTAATAACCAAATGGAATTAATTGCCCCAATAAAAGCACTCAAAAAAATTCCAAAAGGAAGTAAAGTTCAAATTTTTACAGATTCTAAATATGTAAAGTCAGGAATAACAGAATGGATCTATACATGGAAAAAAAATGGATGGAAAACTGCGAATAAACAAAAAGTTAAAAATAAAGAACTTTGGACAGAATTAGATACCCTTTCTAATGAATTTGATATTAGATGGAGCTGGGTAAAAGCTCATTCAACAGATAGCTTAAATAACGAAGTTGATTTAATTGCTAGAGGTGCCGCCGCAGAACTATAAATTGTTTATTTTTGCAATCATACCCGACTCGTAGTGACCAGGTATATTACAAGCCGCCTCAAGATCAGCATTAGTATTAAATTTCCAAATAATTTCAGCACTATGGTTTGGTTCTAACAAAACACTATTAGAATGAGAATGACTCATTGAATGATCTTTTTTTGATAACTCTTTCATTTTTTTTTTATCAATTTTATCAACTAATAATATTTCGTTTTCCACCATCTTTTGCATTTCTGGTTGGTGTTTAATATGCATTTCTTTAGTAGCTATATTAAATTCATGAACTAATTCTCCATAATTATAGACAATAAATTTTACAGTTTGGTTTTTCTTTATTGTAAATTTGTTTGGTTCATAATAGTTGTCATGCATTTTAACTACGAAAACTTTGGAAACTTCACTGGCTTTTCCTTTTTCACCTATCATCTTCATCGTGCCACCAAAAGAGATAGTG